>Ga0302326_10001917_pt1 | contig 51915 bp, 47 predicted proteins | sample Palsa_T0_3_FD_202264 | JGI IMG/M metagenome (GOLD analysis project Ga0302326, IMG submission 202264) | Peat permafrost microbial communities from Stordalen Mire near Abisko, Sweden - Palsa_T0_3 | ecosystem: Environmental > Terrestrial > Soil > Palsa > Peat permafrost | place: Sweden: Abisko...
GGCCGTAACGGCGCCGAGCGACACCCAGGAGCACGCGCCGAGTGGCCCCAGCCCGGCCAGCGCATCGATCGCTGCGCCCGCAGCGCCCAACACGCCGCCGAGCGCAGCCGCTGGCGGCGCGCTCGCCGCGCCTGCCCCGCCATAGGTCTGCGGCGCGGCTCGGCCCACCCCGCCCGTCAACCACGGCCCGGGACGGCGCGCTAGTATGAGGTCAGGAGGAGATCATGTCTGATCGATGGACTGCTCGCGCTGCGTGGCTGCTGCTCGCCTGCGCAGCACTGGCGGCCGCTGGCTGCGCCATCACGGCGGCGCCGTCCCAGCGGGCCGCCGCCCCATTGCCCGGCACGGACGCCTGCGTATTCATCCGCAACGTGTACGACTGGGACGTGATCGATTCGAGCACGCTGATCGTGTATGCGCCGATGCGCAAGGATCCCTATCTGGTCAAACTGTTCGCGCCGGTGTTCGATCTGGATTTCAAGCAGCGCGTGGGTTTCGAAGATGGCGATCACAGCGGCATGCTGTGTGGTAACGGGGCGGCCAATCTGGTGGTTGGCGACGAGATCGGTCCACAGCGGGTACCGATCGTCGCCTTCCGCAAATTGACCGTCGAGCAGGCCAAGCAGCTGTTGACCCGGGCCAAGCGCCCGGCGAGCGCACCCGCGGGCCACGCCGCGGCCAGTCAGCCGGCTGCGGGCCAGGCGCCGGCGCCTGCGCCCGAGGCGGGCAAGAACTGAGCGCGCCGGCCGGGCGGATGCGCTCGCGCTCCATGGCTGGCACCGCGTGCTAGGCTTCCGCGGCTTGATCCACAAGCCGGAGGACGTATGCCGCGGGAAGGCTCGGTGCTCGGCACCATCGGCAACACGCCGCTGCTGGAACTGCGCAATCTGGATACGGGCTGCTGCCGCCTGTTCGTCAAGCTCGAGAATCAGAATCCGACCGGCTCGATCAAGGATCGCATCGGTCTGTCGATGATCGAGGCGGCGGAACGCGACGGCCACATCCGCCCCGGGGCCGAGCCGCCGAGCACCATCATCGAGGCCACCGCCGGCAACACCGGCCTGGGCCTGGCGCTGGTGGCCTCGCAGAAGGGCTACCGGCTGCTGCTGGTGATCCCGGACAAGATGGCGCAGGAGAAGATCCTGCATCTGCGAGCGCTGGGCGCGCAGATCCACCTGACGCGCAGCGATGTCGGCAAAGGACATCCGGAGCATTATCAGGATCTGGCCGCGCGCCTGGCGCGCGAGACGCCCAACAGTTTCTACGTCAATCAGTTCGCCAACCCCGCCAATCCGCTGGCGCACGAGGCGACCACGGGACCGGAGATCTGGGCGCAGACCGGCCAGATGCTCGATGCGGTGGTAGTGGGCGTTGGCAGCGGCGGCACCTTGACCGGCCTGTCGCGCTATTTCGCGCGGGTCGCGCCGCACGTGGAGATGGTGCTGGCAGACCCGAAGGGCTCGGTGCTGCTCGACGTGGTGAATACCGGCAAGATCCAGAAGGCCGCGGGTGCATGGCTGGTCGAGGGCATCGGCGATGATTTCGTGCCGCCGATCTGCGATCTGTCCAGGGTACGCCGGGCTTACGAAATCCCCGACGCCGAGAGTTTCTACACCGCGCGCAGCGTGCTGGCCCGGGAAGGCATTCTCGGGGGCTCGAGTACCGGGACTCTGGTCGCCGCGGCGCTGCGCTATTGCCGCGAGCAGACGGCGCCCAAGCGCGTGGTTACGTTCGTGCCCGACAGCGGCAACAAGTACCTGAGCAAGATGTACAACGATTTCTGGATGTTCGATCAGGGCCTGCTGGAGCGGCCGCGCCTCGGCAACCTGCTCGATCTGATCGTGCGTCGCTATCAGGAGGGCGGCGCCGTGACGCTGTCGCCGCAGGACACGCTGCTGCTGGCGTACCGGCGCATGCGGTTGTTCGACGTGTCGCAGATTCCGGTGATGCAGGGCGGGCGGGTGATCGGTATCGTCGATGAGTCGGATCTGGTGATGCATCTGCATACCGATCCGTCGCGCTTTCAGGATCCGGTCGCCACTGCGATGGTGACCGAGCTGGAGACGATCGCACACGATGCGCCGATCAGCGATCTGATGCCGATCTTTCAGCGCGACCACGTGGCGATCGTCGCCGAGCGCGGCCATTTCGTCGGCGTGATAACCCGCATCGACCTGCTCAATTATCTGCGCAAGCAGCTCGGCTAATTCGAATCTGAAGTGGGGCATATGAGCAAGCATCCATCGACCGGACAATCACGAACGGCATTTGCCACGCGCACCATCCACGCCGGCCAGGCGCCCGATCCGAGCACCGGCGCGGTCATGCCGCCGATCTACGCCACTTCCACCTACGTGCAGAGCAGTCCCGGCGTGCATCAGGGTTTTGAGTACTCACGCAGCCAGAATCCGACGCGCTTCGCCTACGAGCGCTGCGTGGCCGATCTGGAGGACGGTACGCGCGCCTTCGCCTTCGCATCGGGGCTGGCGGCGACCGCCACCCTGCTCGAGCTGCTCTGCCCGGGCGACCATGTGATCGCTTCCGATGATATGTACGGTGGCAGCCGGCGCCTGTTCAGCCGCGTGCGCGAGTCGTCCGCCGGGCTGAAATTCTCGTTCGTGGACATGCGCGACAGTGCGCAGGTGCAGGCGGCAATCCGGCCCGAGACGCGCTTGATCTGGGTCGAGACGCCCAGCAATCCGATGCTCAAGCTCGCCGATCTCGGCGCGATCGCGACCATCGCCGGCCGGCACCATATCCTGGCCGCGGCCGACAACACCTTCGCCACGCCCTACCTGCAGCGGCCACTGACCGCAGGCTTCGACGTGGTGATGCATTCGGGTACCAAATATCTCAGCGGCCATTCGGATGTCGTCAATGGCGTGCTGGTGGTTGGTGAGAATGCCGAGCTGGCCGAGCGGCTGGCGTTCCTGCAGAATTCCGTCGGTGCGGTGGCCGGACCGTTCGATTCGTTCCTGGCATTGCGCGGCCTCAAGACGCTGGCGCTGCGCATGCAGCGGCACTGCGAGAACGCGCTGGAACTCGGAGTCTTTCTGGAGCGCCACGGCAAGGTGGGGCGGGTGCACTATCCGGGGCTCGCCTCACACCCGCAGCACGCGCTGGCGCGCTCGCAGATGCGCGATCCAGGCGGCCAGAGCGCCTTCGGCGGCATGATATCGATCGAGCTCAATGGCGGGCTCGAGGATGCCAAGCGATTTCTGGAACGCTGCCAGGTATTTGCCCTGGCGGAGTCGCTCGGCGGGGTCGAGAGCCTGATCGAGCACCCGGCCATCATGACCCATGCCAGTGTGCCGCGGGCCGCCCGCGAAGCACTCGGTATCACCGACACGCTGTGCCGGTTGTCGGTAGGGATCGAGGACGTGCAGGATCTGAAGGCGGATCTGCAGCAGGCGCTCGATTAGGCGCCGGTCCTAAGCAGCCCCAGGCCACGCGTGTACTGCGCCCCGGTTTGCCGCCCGGCATGATTGGGACCACGGACATACTATCGTCATGCGGCTCAAGGCATCGATCCTGATCACGGCACTGCTCATCGCGCCGGCGGTGCGTGCCGCCGATCCCCAGGCGTACACGGTGCATATCGCAGGCACCGGGCACGGCCCGCTCGATGCCGCACTGAAAGCCAGTTCGCAGCTGGAATCGCTGCGAACCACGGCGCCGGCCGGCCCGTTTGCGCTGGTCGGCCGGGCGGAGGCGGACGTGGAACGGCTGCAGACGGTGGCGGAGGGCTTTGGCTATTACCAATCCCACGTCACTATCACGATCGCCGGCCGCAGGCTGGATGATTCGGGGCTGCGCGACGCGCTCGACGCCATGCCCTCGGGCAGCCGCGCGGCGGTGCAGGTGAACATCGAGCTTGGCCCGCTCTATCACCTGGGCCGTGTCACGATCGAGGGCGACGTCAGCGCCAAGGCGCGTGCCGCGTTCGCTCTGGAGAGTGGGGCTCCCGCGGTTGCCGCCGCGGTGCTGGCCGCGGGGCAACGACTGCTCGAGGCCATCGAGGAGGAAGGTCATGCGTTCGCCAAGGTCGATGAGCCGATCGCCTACGAGGACGCGCACGAGCCGCTCCTGGACGTGACCTTCAAGGTCACGCCCGGCGCGGTGTATCGCCTCGGCGCCATACGGTTCGAAGGCATGAAGCGCCTTGACGAGGCATTCCTCAAAAAGCGCCTGAAGCTGCGAAGCGGCGAGCCATACAGCCCGAGCAAGATCGAGCACGCACGCACCGATCTGCTCGCGTTGGGCACATTTTCCGGCATCTCGGTGCACCTGCCCAAGGAGGCGGAGGTCGAGGGCGACAGTCTGCCGATCACCTTTGAGGTGCAGGAGCGCAAGCGCCACGCGGTCAGCGTGACCGCGGCGTACTCGAGCGATCTGGGCGGCAGCGGTGGATTCACCTGGACCGATCGCGACGTGTTCGGCGGCGCCGAGCAGCTCAATCTGACCGCCAGCATCATCAACTGGGGCGGCAGCGACACCACCGGACTGGGCTATGACCTGGGGGCAGTGCTGAACAAGCCGGATTACCTGCGGCCCGACCAGTCGCTGCAGTTCAGTTTGACCGCCCTGCAGCAGGACCTCATCGCCTACGATCAGACCGCGCAGACCGGCAGCGTGATACTGAGCCGCAAGCTCTCGGCGCAATGGACCGTCGGTGTGGGCCTGAGCCTCGAGCAGGAGAAGATCACCCAGGAGGGTGAGCTGCGCTACTACACGCTGCTGGCGCTGCCGCTGACGGTGAAATACGACAGCACCGCGCTGACCAACCCGCTCAACGATCCGCTGCACGGCCTGCGTGTGACCTTGTCGCTGGCCCCAACCGAGTCGCTCGGCCGTCCGGATGCGACTTTCGTGATATTTCAGGCCACCGGTTCCACGTATCTGGATCTGGCGCGTCTGGGCTGGACGCCGCCCGGGCGTAGCGTCATCGCGCTGCGCGGGCTGATCGCGGAGGCCCACGGCGCCGGCCCGTTCAGCCTGCCGCCCGACCAGCGCTTTTATGCCGGCGGCAGTGCTACCGTGCGCGGCTATGGATATCAGTCGGTCGGACCGACCTTTGGGGCCCCGAGCGCGCCGCCCGCAACGGCGGCCGATCCGCACCCGGTCGCCCCGCCCGCGCCCAACCCGCCGATCCCGACCGGCGGCACGGATTTGGAGGCCGCGGGTATCGAGTTTCGGCAGCGGCTGTGGACCAACTTCGGCGCCGCCGTGTTCGTCGATGCCGGCAAAGTGACCGCGTATCCGCAGCCGTTCGAAGGCCGGCCGAGCGTGGGCTACGGCGCGGGGGTGCGCTACTACACACCGATCGGTCCGGTGCGCTTCGATGTGGCGCTGCCGGTGCGCCGGCTGCCGGACGGCCAGGCGTTCGAGATCTATGTCGGTCTCGGGCAGGCGTTTTAGATGGCACGCCGATACCGCATCCTGATTGCTGTCGCGGCCGGGCTGCTGGCGCTGCCCATCGTGCTGTGTGCCGCGCTGCTGGTGCTGGGCAATACCGATCGCGGCCGGCGCCTGATCGAACACAGTACCGAGCGGCTGACCAGCGGGCAGGTTTTGCTGCAGGGTCTGGCGGGCCGCTTTCCGGATCAGTTGCGACTCGCGCGCCTGCAGCTGCGCGATCCGCAGGGCCTGTGGCTCGAGGTGGACGAGCTGCAGCTCAACTGGTCGCCGCTGCCGCTGATCCGCCGGCAGGCGCGCGGCACGCTGCTGCAGGCGGCGCGCGTGGCGATGGCGCGTGCGCCCGCCTACCCGAGCCGTACACCGCCCAGTCCCTCCAGCGGCATCTGGCTGCATGGACTGAGCCTCGAGCGACTGGATGTGGGGCGACTGGAACTCGGCGCGCCGCTGGTCGGCCACGCGGTCGCGCTGCGCGTGCAAGGCAGTGCGCACGCCGCATCCTGGCAACAGGCGACGGCGCAATTGAGCGCGCAGCGGCTCGATGAGGTCCCGGCCACTTACCGTGCGCAGCTGCACATCGACGGCGTGCAGGTGCAGGGGCAGCTCGATCTGCAGGAGGATGCCGATGGACCGCTCACGCATCTGATACTGCTGCCAGGCCTCGGCGCGCTGTCGGTGCATCTGCGGCTGGATGGGCCGCGCGAGGCGGTCAGCGCACAGCTCACGGCGCAGGCCGGGGCCCTGCAGGCCAGTGCCGGCGGCACGGTCAATCTCAGCAGCCGCGCCGCTGTGCTGCAGATCACGCTGGATGCGCCGGCGATGAGCCCGCGTCCCGATCTGTCGTGGCGGCGCCTGTCGCTGCACGGCAACTGGAGCGGCTCGCTCGCCGCCCCGATCACCACGGCGCAGTTGCAGCTCGCCGGGCTCATCGCCGGTCCCGTGCAGCTCGAAGCCCTGCAAGCGGATCTGCGCGGGCAGGGTGATGCCCTGGCGCTGGAGGCAAGCCTGGGCGGACTGGTCCTGCCCAAGCCTTTCCTCGGTGTGCTCGCCGCAGCGCCGCTGCAGCTGCGTGCGCAGGTGCGACTCGCAGCGCCCACACTACCGGTGGATTTTACGCTGTCGCACCCGCTGCTCACGGCCAGCGGCCACTGGAGCAACACCGGCGCTGCGACGCTGAGCGCGACACTGCAGGATATCGAGCCGCTCGCCGCGCTTGCGGGTGTGCAGCTTAAGGGTCGGGGCTCGCTGCAGGGGCAGCTGCAAAGCGCGGGCCAGGCGAGTCGTGTAGAGGTCAGCGGGGATCTGTCGATCAGTGGCGGTGATGCAATGCTCGTGGGCCTGCTCGCGCCGCGCGCCACGCTCAGTGCCGCGGTATCGTTCAAGGACGGCAGCTTCCAGATCGAGCGCTCGCAGCTCCAGGCATCGAAGTTCCAAGCATCGCTGCACGGCGCCGATGTGCTCGGTACGCTGGACCTCGATTTCAAATTCGCGCTGCCCGATCTTGCGGTGCTCGCGCCCTCTGTGGCCGGTCAGCTCACCGCGCAGGGGCAGCTGCAGGGCATCGCTCCGCGACTCACGCTCGCGGCCGATGTCAGCGGCAACCTCTCGGCGCATGGTGCGCCTTCCGGAGCGATCCAGTTGAGCCTGCGCGCGCATGACCTGCCACAGCGTCCCGCGGGGCACCTCGAGCTCAGCGGCATGCTGGACGAGGCGCCGCTGCACCTTGCGGCCAGCCTTCAGCGCGACGCCGACGGCGCGCTCTCCACCCAGATCGAGCGCGGGGATTGGAAGAGTGCCAGCATCGGCGGTGCCGTGCGCCTGGACGCCAAGGCGACGGATCCGGAAGGGCATCTGGAGCTGCATTTCGCGCGCCTGGCGGATCTGGAGCGGCTGCTCGGACAGCCGCTCCAGGGCGGCCTCGATGCCAGCGTGGTATTCGATCGCTCCGCCGGCCGCAGCCGCGCACACGTTACGCTCGATGCCCACGATGCCGGCGTGCCCGAGCAGCAGCTGCAGCTGCTGCAGGTGCGCGGTGATATCCTCGAGCCGACCTTCAAGCCGGTGCTGGCGCTGCAACTGACGGCACAGGCACTGCGCCAGGGAGTCCTGACCAAACTCAGCGCCGACATCCGCGGGCCATTCGCGAATCCGGCGCTGCATGTGCTGGCCGGCGTGCAGGCCGGCAACCAGCCGGCGCTGCAGCTTGATACCTCGGTCACGCTCTATCCCGAGCAGCGCGAGGTGCGCGTTACGGCACTGCGCGCCGACTACCGGCAACAGACCCTGCGTCTGCTCGCCCCGAGCCTGCTGTCCTTTGGCAACGGCATCGCGTTCGACCAATTACGGCTCGGCATGGCGGATACGATTTTGCAGGCCAGCGGACGGCTGACGCCCACGCTCCAACTGCACGCTACGCTGCGCGATTTCACGCCCACGCAGCTGCGCATGCTGTGGCCGGATCTGCAGGCCGAAGGCCGCGTCGACGCCGACGTCGATGTGACCGGGAGCCTCGCGCAGCCGCAGGGCACGGTGCGCCTGCAGGCGCGTGGCTTGCGGGCGAGCAACGGTGGCGCCAGGGGCTTGCCCGCGACCGACATCGATGCCAGTGCGCAACTGCAGCAGCAGACCGCGCAGGTCGAGCTGCACATGCACGCCGGGGACGGTCTGGAATTGCAGGTCAGCGGTCAGGCGCCGCTGAACCGTGACGCGGCCATTGCGCTCAAGGTCAGCGGCAGCTTCAATCTCAATGTGATCAATCCGATCATCGAGGCCAGCGGCCAGCGTGTCGCCGGCCACGCCAAGATCGATGCCGAGCTGGCCGGCACTCCGGCGGCACCACAGGCGCGCGGTAGCCTCGCGCTCTCGGACGGGGAAGTGCAGGATTACCCGCGCGGCGTGCGGCTGACCAATGTCAGCGCGAGCCTGGAAGCCGACGGTGCGCAGCTACAGCTCAAGCAGTTTACCGCCCATGCCGGCACCGGAGAGATCACGGGCAACGGCACGGTCGGCTTGGGCGACGGTGATCTGCCGGTCACGCTGCAGCTCACGGCGCACAGCGCACGGCCGTTCGCGAGCGATCTGCTGACCGCGACCATCGACATGAACCTGAAGATCTCGGGCGCGTTGCGCCGTCAGCTCGATGCGTCCGGCAGCGTGACGATCGATCACGCGGACATCAACATCCCGAATGCCCTGCCGCCCGACGTGGCGGTGCTCAATGTCGTGCGCGCGGGCAAGCGACCGGCGCCCGTGTCCAAGACCCCAGCGACCATCGTGACGCTAAATTTCACCGTGGCGGCGCCGCGCGCCGTGTTCGTGCGCGGCCGCGGCCTGGATGCGGAGATGGGCGGCCAGCTGACCATCGGCGGCACCAGCGCCGATCCGGATATCAGCGGCGGCTTCGACCTGCGCAATGGCACGATCAACGTCGCCGGCGCAACGCTGACCTTCAGCAGCGGCCGGGTGGGATTCAACGGCTATGGCGTGAAGAAGCGTATCGACCCGACGCTCGACTTCACGGCCACCAACACCAGCGCTGGGGCCACCGCAACGCTGAAGGTCGGTGGCTACGCTGATGCGCCCGTGATCACATTGAGCAGCACGCCGGAAATGCCGCAGGACGAGATCCTCTCGCGGCTGCTGTTCGGCGTCAGCGTGACCCAGCTGACCCCGCTGCAGCTGGCGCAGATCGGCGCCGCGCTGGCGATCATGGGAGGAGTCGGGGGTGGCGCCGGCTTCAATCCGATCAATGCGGTGCAGCGCAGGCTCGGTCTGGACCGGTTGGCGATCGGCGGCGGCTCGAGCAGCAACGGCGCCGCCACGGGCACTCCCGGCGAGACCAACAACTCGGCCACCATCGAGGCCGGGCGCTATGTCACGCGGCGGGTGTACATCGGCGGCAAGCAGAGCACCAGCGGCAACACGCAGGCCCAGGTGCAGGTCGATCTGACCAAGAGCCTGAAGCTGCAGACGACGCTCGGCACCGGCGGCGGTACGGTCCAGGGCGCGACGCCGCAAAACGATCCGGGCAGCAGTATCGGGCTGACTTATCAGTTCGAGTATTGACTCGGGCAGCGCAGGGCTCGGGCGCGGCTAGCCCAGCAGGCCGAGCACGGCGGCACGCACTGCGGCGGCGGTCTTGTTGCTGGCGTTGAGTTTCTTGACCACGTTGCCGATATGAAAGGTCACCGTGCGCACCGACAGGCCCATGATCTCGGAGATCTCCGAAGTGGTCTTGCCCTCGCCGGTCCAGCGAATCACCGATGTCTCGCGCATCGACAGGCGCACATTCGCCTCCGGGACCATCTTCTTGACCAGCACGCGCGTCATCGATATATGCGCCATCTGCGTCAGCCACGACAGGCGGAAGTTTTTCTCCTGCATCTCCTGATCGTCGAGTTCGTCGTGCGAGCGCGCAACCGTGAACATGCCCAGGGTGCCGCAGGCATCGCGGCAGGGCTGCGCCCAGCCATAGCGCAGGCCGTGCACGCGCGCCTCTTCCCAGAACGGGCGTGCACCGGAAAAAAAGTCATCGCTCCAGACTACCGGCAGCGGGGAGCGCAGCCCGTGCAACACGGTCGGATCCACCGCGAGATAATTTTCGCGCGCGTACTGGCTCTGCCATTCAGTCGGGTAGTTGTTGAACATAATGATCCGCTGGCGCGTCAGCGGCAGCGGTGGGCGTACACCGTAGGCGCAGTAATCGAAGCCTAACCGCCGGGCGATATCGGTGAGCTTATCGAATATCCGATGCTCGTTGTCCTCATTCAACAACGACTGCAGCTGATCGTCCTGCCAGGCTTTCAAGTTGGCTCCCGGGGCGCGCGTTCGGTTGTACCGCGGCATTTTTCTCCAGCTGCCGAGTATTACACTACAGCATTCGCGTCCGGGCGTGTAGTGTTACGGCCTGTGGATGGTTCGTCGACATGAAAACGCGAGCCATCAGGGGCACCCGCAGCGATCGGCTGCCCCTGGTGGTGTCCGAGGACGGCTACGTGCGGCTGACGATGGCGGCCTTTCGCGCCATCCGGCTGAATCATCTGGTTTCCGAGCTCGACGCCGACCCCAATCCGCCTCCCAGCAGCGCGAGTGGTGCCTGCCTCGCGTCGATCGTCGGCTACACCGAATGGGCCAGCCAGGCACCCGCGGCACTATCACTGGGCTGGGACTGGCGCATTGCAACCTGCGGTTGTCGGGTGCTCTACGTGCGCGCCGGCGAGGTCCGCAGCAACGTCATGCTGGTCGATGCGCAGCGGCGCGACCTCGGTGCGCTGGCCACCGGCATACTGCTGTGTGACGCCGTTGACGCTCTGGGTTGGGAACAGGCGGTCGACGATTACATCAGCAATCGCTACGGCTGCCACCTGTCAAATCTTACAGTTACCGAGAGTCGAACGAGTCTCTAGAAGTAGCCCTCGTCTGTGCCGAAAGCAGCGAGGTCGCTATGCGTGTCATCTCAGGGGCTGTCGCGGGCTTACCCGAGGGTTACTACGGGCGCGTGGCGCACTATCGCCACCGCGTCTTCGTCGAGCAGCTCGGCTGGCGATTGGACGCGCAGGAGGGCGCCGAGGCCGACCAATTCGACCGCGCCGATACGGTCTACGTGATGGTCGAGGATGAGGCGGGGAATATCGCCGGCTGCGCGCGGCTGCTGCAGACCACGCAGCCGTATCCGCTGGCTGAGCTGTTTCCGCAATTACTCAACGGGCTGCCGCCGCCGCGTGATCCGGCCGTCTGGGAGCTGTCGCGCTTCGCGGCGATGGATTTCAGTGCGCGCGCTGCCACGCCGCTCGCGCAATTCGCAAGCTCGCCAACAGCGCTGCTCATGCGCGCCACGGTGGCCTGCGCCGCCGCACGTGGAGCCCGGCGCCTCATCACCGTATCGCCGGTGGGAATGGAGCGGCTGATTCGGCGCCTGGGTCTGCAGGCGCATCGCGCCGGACCGCCGATGATCATCGATGGCCATGCGATCTTCGCCTGCTGGATCGAGGTGCCGGGGGCGGAGAATGCCTGACAGCGGGCGCGCCGGTGATTCCGCCAATCCGCGCAATGCCGAGACCGCCGCCGTGCACGCCGCGCATCAGGATGTGGTCAAGCTGCTCTACATGAATTACTGGAGCCGCTGGAGCAGCGCCGTGAGCGAGGCGGATAAGTCCTCCGCCACGCTGCTGTTTCGCAGCGGGCTCAATGCGGCAAGGATCGCGCGCGATATGGCCTTGAGCCTGCTGCCGGGGATCTAGAGCCCGGTTGATTGTCGATCCGGCGATCGGTACCGTGGCGGTACGGAGGCCGGAGCGTGCAACCTCGGCTGAAAATCCTGGCAATGGCGGTGGCGATGACTTGCGCGCCCGCGCAACTGTACGCGGCGCCGCGCAACATCATCATCTTCGTCGCCGACGGGCTGCGCTCGGGCTCGGTCAACGCGCAGGATGCGCCCACGTTCAATGCGCTGCGTGAGCAGGGTGTGAGTTTCCTGAACAGTCATTCACTTTATCCCACTTTTACCACGCCCAACGCTTCCGCCATCGCCACCGGGCACTATCTGGGCGACACCGGCGACTTCGCCAATGCGCTCTACACCGGCTACCGGATGTTCGACAGCGGCAATTTCACGCAGCGGGCGGCCAGCAGCGTCCCGTTCATCGAGAACGATGCGGTGCTGGGCGATCTCGACGATCACTTCGAGGGCAATTATCTGGGCGAGGACACGCTGCTGGCGCTGGCGCGGGCCAGGCACTACAGCACGGCGGCGATCGGCAAGCTCGGACCGGTGGCGATTCAGGACGTCACGCAGCTGGCACCGCAAGATGGCCGCTTCAGCGTGCCGCAGACGATCATCATCGACGATGCGACCGGTGCCCAGGCACCGCCGCTCGACCCCGAAGTCCTCGCGGCCTTGAGCAGCGCCGGGTTGCCAGGCGCGACACCGCCGCGTCATCAGAACGCCGGCGACAGCACGACCGCAGGAACCCGTGAGACCAATGCGGGGCAGCAGCAGTATTTCATCGCGGCGACTACGCGCGCGGTCCTGCCGCTGCTCAAGCAGCGCGGCGAGCCTTTCGTGCTGCTGTACTGGTCGCGCGATCCGGATGGCACGCAGCACAACCAGGGCGATAGCCTCAACGCGCTGGTTCCCGGCATCAACGGGCCGACTTCGCGCGCCGCGGTGCGCGAAGCCGACGACAATCTGCGCCAGATCCTCGATTATATCCACGCCGATGCCGCGTTGGCCGCCACGACCGACGTCGTGGTGACCTCCGATCATGGTTTTGCGACGATCAGCAAGCACGACATCGATGCCCTGCAGCACGGCACGGCAAGTTTCAGCGCCGGCGTGCGCTACGAGGATGTGCCGGCGGGATTCTTGCCGCCCGGATTCCTGGCGATCGACCTCGCGCAGTATCTGCGCGAGCCGCTGTACGATCCGGACCGCGTGGCCCAGGACGCAGATGGCACGCCGGTGTATCAGCGCGTGGCACGGGAGCGGCAACACCCGAGTCTGGGTCATGGCCTGATCGGCGGCAGTGGGCGCGCGCACGAGCCTACCGACGCCGACGTCGTGGTCGCCGCCAACGGTGGTTCCGATCTCATCTATCTCCCGCACGGCGATGCGCCACAGGTCCGCCGGCTGGTATCGTTTCTGGCGCGGCTCGACTATGTCGGAGCGCTATTCGTGGACGATCGATACGGCTCGCAGCCAGGAGCGCTGAGGTTGTCGAACATCGCGCTCCAGGGCAGCAGCCGGCTGCCGCGACCGGCGATCGTCGTGGCCTTCAAGACTTTCACGCTCGACCCGCGGCGGGCCGCGTCCGGGGATCCGCTGCAGAACGCGGTGCAGATCGCCGACACGGTGCTGCAGCAGGGGCAGGGCATGCACGGCAGCTTTGGCCGCGACAATACCTTCAATTTCATGGCTGCCGCGGGTCCGGATTTCAAAACGCAGTATCGCGACCCGCTGCCGGCGAGCAATGCGGATATCGCGCCGACCTTGCTGCGGCTGCTGGGCTGGAACTCATGGCCGCACGGGGCACTCACAGGACGCGTACTGGAGGAAGCCTTGCAGGGTAATACTGCGCCGGTCGTGCCCCTCGAGCGCTGTCTGGCGGTCTCGCGGCCGGCGAGCGACGGCCGGCGCACCGCACTGGAGTTTCAGCGTTACGCCGGACGTCTCTATCTGGACGAGGCTGCACTGCGCGTAGTCCTACAGCAGGAAAGGACAGGATGCTCCAGGCACTGAGCTAGTATCAGTGTGCGCCGCCAGCGGCCCGGCGCGGGCGAGTTGCGCCCTTCGGTATGCCGCGACTAACATCTATGGAAGAACCTGTCATGAAATCCAGAAAGAAATCCGCAATGACTGATCCAGTGGACGCCGACCAGCTGTACGAGCATCTGCAGGCCGTGATACGCGATTCGGAGGCGCTGCTCAAGGCATCCGCGTCCTATGCCGGCGACAAGATCGATGTCGCCAAAGCGCAGGCCGCCGAGACGCTGGCTACGGCGAAGGAGCGGCTGGCTGATGTGCAGGACGGCCTGCTCGATCAGGGTCGCGAATACGTGCAGAAAGGCGACCAGTACGTGCGCGACAACCCGTGGCAGTCGGTGGGTTTTGCCGCGCTGGCGGGATTTGTCCTGGGTGCCCTGCTGCTGCGCTCGCGAGACTGAGAAGACCGATGGGCGCTGCCGTATGACCGAACCCCCTGGGAGATCGCCCGAAGCGCGTGTCAGCGGTTTCCTCGACTCGGTGGGTAAGCTGGTCGTGACGGTGCTGGAGATGGCGCACACGCGGCTCGAGCTCGTTTTCCTCGAGTTGCAGGAAGGTCTGGAAGGCCTGGTCGGGGTGGTGCTGTGGCTGTTGACCGCGCTGCTTGCGGCCGGATTGGGTTTGTTGTTCGGCGGTTTGACGCTGATCTTTGTCTTCTGGGACAGCCACCGCGTACTGGTGGCGGCGCTGATCATGTGCGTGTTCCTGCTGCTGGCTGCGGCAGCCGCCAGGGCGGTGCAGGCAAGGCTGCGGGCGCAGCGCAGCCTGTTTGCCACCACGCTGACCGAATTGGCTAAGGACCGCGGCATCCTCAAGGCGCCGCCATGACGCCGCGTGCCGCCGAGTACGCCCGGCGCCGCGGGGCGCTGCAGTTGCGGTGCACCTCGCAACGCCAGGAAATGGAGCAAGCCGTAGGGGCGATCCGAGCGGATCTGCGTAAGTTCGATCGTGGGCTGGCGATGGTTCGAAGGATCAGAATATCCCCGCTGGTCGTCGCCGCGGGCGCCGCGCTGGCACTGGGACTCGGCGCCGGCCGCACCGTAGGTTTCCTCAGCCGCGCCTGGCTGCTGTTCAACAGCCTGCAACGGCTCAGGCGCGCGGTGTTGCCGCCGGAGTAAATGCAATGGATCCGCGAACCCCGAAACCAAGCCCTGATGCACCGGCCGCGGACGCGGCGACCGAAGCGGTGCAGCCGCCCGAGGATGCGGAGACGCGCCGGCGGCGCGCCCAGCACCTGGATCAGGAACTCGACGCGGAGCTGGACGATACTTTTCCTGCGAGTGATCCGATTCCGTGGAGCCACGAGGTCAAATGAGCCGGCCGGTGCGTCATTGACCGCGAATCAATTCTTCCAGTTGACCGTCCCGGTCAGCCCGACGGATCACACGCTTGGTCCGCAGCACGCTCCGGTCACCGTGCTGGAGTACGCGGACTTCGAATGTCCCAACTGCAAGCAGGCGGCACCGGCGGTCAAGCTGCTGCTCGAACGCTTTGCCGAACGGGTTCGATTCGTCTTTCGGCAGTACCCGCTCGAGGAAGTGCACCCCCACGCGCTGCTGGCGGCGGAGGCGTCCGAATGCGCCGGCGCTCAGGGCCGGTTCTGGCCGATGCACGACCTGCTGTTCGAAAACCAACTGCACCTGAAGACCAATCAGCTGCACAGCTACGCCGAACGCGTGCGGCTCGATATGGTGCGTTACACCGCGGAGATGGACGATCACGTCTATCTGCAGCGCATCCGGGAGCATCAGCAGAGCGGTCGCGACAGCGGCGTGCGCGGGACGCCGACATTTTTTGTCAACGGCAGGATCCAGGACGTGTCGTTCGGCATGCACGGCCTGTTCGATGCGGTCGAGACGCTGCTGAAGAAGTAAGCCGCCGTGGCGGCCGGCGCGCAGCGGGCGCGCTCATAACAGCAGCGTATAAAGCCATAGCCCGTTGGGTCTTCCGCCGGCGCGCGCAGCCGGTACTATGCGCGCCTTTCCCCATGGGCTGACGAGGTGACAGGATCTTGGCCGCGACAGGTACCGAGCGTGTGCTCAAAATTCGGCACTGGACCGATACACAGTTCACTTTTACCACCACCCGCGATCGCGGGCTGCGATTCGAGAACGGCCAGTTCGTCATGGTTGGCCTGCAGATTCACAGCCGCCCGCTGCTGCGCGCCTACAGTATTGCCAGCGCCAATCACGACCAGCATCTCGAGTTTCTCAGCATTAAGGTTCCCGATGGGCCGTTGACCTCGCGCCTGCAGCATATCCGCGCGGGTGATGAGATCCTGGTCTCGCGCAAACCGACCGGAACGCTGCTGCTGCACGACCTGAAGCCCGGAAAGCGGCTCTATCTGCTGAGCACCGGCACCGGTGCGGCGCCGTTCATGAGCGTCATCAAGGATCCGGAAGTGTATGCGCGCTTCGAGACGGTGATCTTTGTCCATGGCGTGCGCTGGGTGCGCGAGACCGCCGTGGTCCGGCATCGCATCGAGGAAATGCAAGCGGACGAATTTCTGGGGCCGCTGGTGCGTGAGCAGCTGCAGTACTATCCGACCGTCACTCGCGAGCCGTATCGCAACCACGGCCGATTGACCAGCCTGATCGAGTCGGGACGTGTGTGCCGGGATCTGCGGCTGCCGCCGTTCGCTGCTGCCAGCGACCGTGTGATGGTCTGCGGCAGCCCCGCCATGCTGGCCGACACCTGCGCGCTGCTGGACGCGCGCGGCTTCAGGATTTCACCGCACATCGGCGAGCCCGGCGACTACGTCATCGAGCGCGCTTTCGTCGAACGCTGAACCGGCGGCACTTCGAGTTCGGCGGCGCACATCCCACGACCTCGGCCGCAGGCCTGGGCACTTCTCGATACGAATGATGATCATTCTCACAATCAAGGCAACGGATTATCGCCGGTGATGGCGGCGCCGGTGCCGGATACGCGCCGCAGCGGGCACGCGAGAGCATGGCTGTGCACGTTATGATGGAAGGACCTGCGCTGGCAGCGCAGGGCATCGACCGTGCTCCTAAAGGACCAGGGACAGACAGGCTGCCTGCTCGTGTTTACGCCTATCGCCTCGGCAGTGCTGCCGGATTGCCCCGCGCCGTGAAACTCTCACTGCCGGTTCTTCTCAGTGTCAACGGCGGGTACGTAGACAGCGCCGGCTTCCTGGCGCTGCAGGGCCTGTTCAGCTCGCATGTGACCGGCAACTTCGTCACGCTCGGCGCGGCGCTGGTGCTGGGCACCTCTGGCGTGCTGGCCAAACTGATCGCGCTGCCACTGTTCTGTCTGGTGGTTGCCCTGGTGCGCGTGCTCGGCTTTGCGCTGGCGCCTCATCCGCACTCGCAACTGCGGGTTCTGCTGGGTCTGAAGCTCGCGCTACTGCTGGCCGCCGCGCTGCTCGCCGTGTGCCTGGGGCCCTTTCCCAACGGCGACGTCTGGCCGGCGCTGGTCACCGGCATGACGCTGGTGTCGGCGATGGCGGTGCAAAACGCGGTGCAGCGGCTGCATCTGGCCACGACTCCGCCCACCACGATCATGACCGGCAATACCACGCAGGCGATGATCGATGTGGTGGACCTGCTGCGCGGCCTGCCCGAGGCGGACCCGACGCGCACGCGGCTGGCGCAGATGGCGGCGAACATCCTGGCCTTTGCCATCGGCTGCGCCTCCGCGGCGCTGCTGTTCGCTTATCTGCACATGTGGTGCTTCGCCGTGCCGCCGCTGCTGGCACTTCTGGCGATCATGCTGCGGACCGGCACTGCTCGCGGGCGGGTTAACCTTGACCGCTCATGACCGATGCGATCTGCGGCACATGTGCGCTGCCGCCGTCGAGGCATGTGATCTTATCGACGCTCACCTTGACCACCTCGGTGGTGTGCTGGCCTTCGGCGGTGTCGAAGTACTGGCGGTCCACGGTGATGGCCCGGCTGGCGCGCGGTGAGACGGTATAGTTGACGCGCCTGATCTCCGAGCGCTTGACGCCGTCCTCGGTCTGCCAATCGACCCGATAGCGGATCACGCCGTTGCAACCGAATGGCGCGCCCCGCTCGGCATTGATGCCGAACGCGATACGGAATTCGTCCTTGCTCAGGCGCATGACCAGAGGCTGCTGGGTCAGTGAGACCGAGTGCTCGGCGGCGGGCGCAACTCTCGCGCCGGCGCCGAAGGTAACGAGCGCGATGAAGGACAGCGAGGCGATCCTGCTCAATTGACTATGCATGGTGTCTGCTCCAGATCGAGTTGGGGGGACTCGACGCCGCGACCATAGCCGCGCGCAAGCGCACCGACAAACGATCATTGTTGGCGCGAGGCGAAGTTCTGCTCATGTGTGGCCGCGCAGCGTCGGCGGCCGGCGACAAATGCAGTCGCGAGGGGGATCCGAGGGTGGCAAGATGGACCATCGCCATGCGTGACACCTACGACAGACGCCGCTCGAAGATGCACTGCTGCGCTCTTGCCGTAGCCTGTCTGAGCACCTGGGGCGCAGCTGCGCACGCCCAGTCGCTGCACTCCGAGCGACCTGCGGGCAAGAGGGCCGGCGCCGATGCCGCAGCCGGTGCAGTGCCGAAATCCTTCAGCGACGTCGTCGCGGGATGCGAGCGCAGGGAGGGGCTGCTAACGGTCTATCTTGATCCCAAGGGCGGCAGAGTACTGCTTGCTCTGCGAGCCTCAGGCACGGACGGGGAACTCGGCCGGTTTCTCTACCAGGTTTACCTGCGCTCCGGCCTCGGCTCCGCGCCAGTGGGGCTTGATCGTTCGGCGCCGGCGGAAACGCAGATCATCGAGTTTCGGCGAGGCGGTGCTACGGTGTTCGCCGAACTGCAGAACACGGCGTTTCGCGCCGACCAGGGCAGCGACGCGGAGAAGGCGGCGGTGCACGAATCCTTCGCGCCATCGACGATCTGGTCGGCCAATGTGCTCGCCGAGCAATCCGACGGCACGGTGCTGATCGATATCGCGGGCTTCCTGACGCGCGATGCCTTCGGGGTGATCGATGCCCTGAGCGAGGCGAAGCAGGGCAAATTCGGACTCGACCTCAAACTCAGCTACCCCGATGTCCCGGCGACTCAGGTGTTTCCAGAGAATCTCGAGTTCGAGGCGCATCAGACTTTCACCAGCGACGAGCCGGGCGCGGAGGTCAAAGGGATCGTGCCCCAGCCGCACGCCGTGACTCTGGTAGCGCACCAATCCCTGATCAAGCTACCGGCGCCGGGCTACCAGCCGCGCCTGGCGGATCCGCGCACCGGGGCGATCGCGAGCCTGATTGCCGATTATTCCGCGCCTCTGGATGCGCCGGTGGTAGTCCGCCTCGCCCATCGGTTTCGGCTGGAGAAGACCGATCCTGCAGCCGCTCGATCGCCGGTGAAGAAACCCATAGTTTTCTACGTCGATCGGGCCGCGCCGGAGCCGATTCGCAGCGCGCTGCTACAGGGTGCACTCTGGTGGGCCGGCGCGTTCGATGCCGCGGGCTTCGTGGACGCCTTCCGCGTGGAGCCGCTGCCCGCCGGCGTCAGTCCTCTCGATGCCCGCTACAACGTCATCAACTGGGTGCACCGCCAGACCCGCGGCTGGTCCTACGGCGAAAACATCATCGATCCGCGTACCGGCGAAATCGTGAAGGGCACGGTGCTCCTGGGGTCGCTGCGTATGCGCCAGGACCGCATGATCTTCGAAGGCCTGGTCGGGGCGGACCGGACCGGAAGCGGTGCGCAGGACGATCCGGTCCGAATTGCGCTCGCGCGCCTGCGTCAACTCGCGGTGCACGAAACAGGGCACGCCATCGGCCTCGATCACAATTTTGCCGGTAGCACCTATGATGACCGCGCCTCGGTGATGGACTACCCCGCGCCGCGCATCAGGATCATCAACGGCGAGCTCGACTTTGCCGACGCCTACAAGATGGGGATCGGTAGCTGGGACCGCTTCGCAATCCATTGGCTGTATGACGAGGCGCCCCCGGGCCAGGATCAGCGGGCGGCGCTCGATGCGATCGTGAAGGACGGCTACGCACATGGGCAGCGCTTCGTGAGCGACGATGATGCCCGGCCGCCTGGCTCCGCTCACCCCTACGGTGCACTTTGGGATGACGGCCCGGACGCGGTGGCGGAACTCGCGCATGTGCTGCAGGTGCGCCGCATCGCTCTGCAGCGCTTCGGGCCGGGGAATCTTCCAGCGGGCGCGCCGCTGGCTGATCTGCGCCGTGTCATCGTGCCGATATATCTGTTTCATCGTTACCAGGTGGATGCAGTTTCCAAGTCGATAGGTGGCTTGAATTTCACCTATGCCGTGAGGGGTGATGGCATGACGGCATCGACGCCGGTGCCGGCAGGCGATCAGCGCCGGGCGCTCGGCGCCTTGCTCGACACGCTCGATCCCAACGTGCTGGACTTGCCCGACCCGCTGATCAACCTGCTGTCCGCTGGCCAGTTCAGTGTGCCGGACAAGCAGTCCGATATTGAGGTCTTCGGTGGCGAACGCGCGCCGCCTTTCGACCTGCAGCTCGCCGCCTCGCTGGCCGCCGATATCACTCTTGGCAATCTGCTGCAGGCTTCGCGCCTCAATCGGGTCGCGGAACAGGGAATGCTCGATCCACAGCAACTGTCGCTGCCGGAGCTGCTGTCCAGGACCATCGCTCCCGTATTCGCGCCCAGCGGCAAGGGCGGCGCCCACGCGGCCGCCCTGCGTCGCAGCGTTGAGGCGCGGCTGATGGCGCAGCTGGCGAAAGCGAAACAGGACAAGTCGCTGTCACCGGCGGCGGCGGCCGACCTGCAGGCCGCCGTGGCCCAACTCGGCAAACGTCTTGCGGCGCTCAAGAGCGGCGATGTGCAGGAGCTGGCGGCGGCGCATTACTACGCCGACATCATCGGCCACGACAAGCTGAAGGAATTTGCGGAGCAGCGGGAGGCCGGCCACAGCGTCCCGCCCGGGATGCCGATCGGCGGTAACGGCGAGGATGACTGGTTCAGCGACGCGGCGTGGTAGAGCCCGGTTCCGTCTCGACCATCGTATCGCTCCTCTCAGCCCGGGACGAACGTCTCCTCCACCGCAGAGTCCACGGCGACCATGCGGTTGCGTCCCAGGCGCTTGGCCTGATACAGGGCCTGGTCGGCATCCAGGATCAACCGCTGCGCACCGATATCGTTTTCCCGGGAGTGCACGGAAATGCCGCCGCTGATGCTGACAAAGGCAGCCGTACCGGACCCTTCGTGCACGATTCGCAACTGCGCCACTGCCTCCTTGGCCGCTGCGGCTATCAGCATCGCGTCGTTCAGCTCGGTCTCCGGAAGGATTATGGCGAACTCCTCGCCACCGTAGCGGGCGGCCATATCGGCCGTGCGGCGGCAACAGTCTCGAAGCGCGGCGGCCACCTGCTTCAGGCACTGATCGCCGGCCTGGTGCCCGTAGGCATCATTGTAGGCTTTGAAGAAATCGACGTCGCACAGCACCAGTGCCAGGGTCCGGCCGTAACGACGCGCGATATCCAGCTGGTCGGCGAGATAGGCGTCGAAGTGGCGGCGGTTGGCAAGGCCCGTCAGTGCGTCCTGCCGGGATAGGAGTTCGAGCGAGCTGTTGACAAGTCGCAGCTGCGAGGACACCTGTGCAAGTTCGCGCGTGCGCTCCTGCACGCGCAACTCCAGCCCAACTTTGAGATTGAGGATCTCGGCCTCGGCGCGCCTGCGGGTGACGTCGATCTTGTGAAGCGCGATAGCGGTCCACGCGACTGCAACAACAGAAACGGAGATGCTCATGAGCACCATCAATGCCAGGCCGAACCCGGTGTCATACAGGCCGTGTATTTGCCCTTCGAGGCGCAGCCATCCGAGCACAAATATCATGATGGGAATCGTGGGCAGCAGCCGGCGCGAGACCAGTCCGCCATCCGTGTCGCTGATGCTGATGCTTGCGAACCCATGCTGCGTATCGGCTGCCAGAACGGCCAGGCTAAGGATGAAAAATGCCACTGCCGTATGCACGGCCATCGAGGTGTACGGCCGCACCTCGTACAGGGCGCTGACGCCGTAGGTGTAGCCCAATATGGCCAGTACCGACACCACCAGTGGAGGGACAATGAGCCAATGGGCGAACGCGGCAACGGGTGCTCGCCGGGCCCGAAGCGTCAGTAGGGCAACGCCGACGAATAGGAGATTGAACGACGCGGCAGGCGACATCCGGCCGGGATGCAGTGCCGGCGGCGACTGCCGGACATCAGGAAGAATGAACTGATCGATTCCGAGTTCCAGTCCGAACAGGTCTTCAGCCAGGGTAAGGACTCCAAGCGCGGCCAGGAGCAGCGCCAGTGCGCGCGCCAGGAGATACCATGGTGAGTCCGTTGGGCACCGGTGCAATAAAATCAGCGCGCAGGCCGCGGCAAGCACACCGATCGCCGCATTGATCTTCATGGATGCCAGGATGGGCAGCAACCGCGTGAACCCAGGCATATCGAGGATGTATCCGCAGAGTACGAGAGCGCCGGTAAGCGCCACCAGCACAGATCCGATTCGAGTGAGCCAGTCGAGGCGCACGCGGAAGGCGCTTCCGGCAGTCATGGGCGGCGGTCCGGAACCCATGTCGGCGGCAGCAGCAGGCAGGTCGGGCCCTCGGGAATCGGGCAGCGTTCCTCTCATATTGACGGCATCCGCTCGTTTGCTGCGGCACTCTGTGCGGTAGCGGACGCTGGTGACGAGGGGGGTCGCCGACTCTTAGTGTCGGGAGTCGCTTTCGGCGTCGCAACGACTCGGGGCCGAACCAATGAATTGCCGGCAGGGCCGACTGGCGGCCATGGGCTGGCGGCCATGCGGCCGCCAGGGGGCGGCCTGTTGTCCGCAAAGTCGGTTTTCGATAATGTAATGTCAAATATGGAGCACCGATGCCGTATGAGGATCTGCTTTCGGGCCTGATCGAACTCCACGTGCTCTACCACGCCGCGGAGGAGGAAATCTTCGGCCTGGGAATGCTCGAAGAGCTGAAGCGTCATGGCTATCGCATCAGTCCCGGAACGCTCTATCCGTTGCTGCATCGTCTGATGCACCGGGGTTATCTGACGGTGCGCGACGTGCGCCTGGGCCGCACGCGCCGACGACTGTACCGGGCCACGCCGAAAGGATATCGGGCGCTCGCGTCCCTGCGGCGCCATGTGCGGGAGTTGACCGTCGAGCTCGGCGATGAAGTCCAACCTGGCAGGCACGGCCCTCGGTCTCGTCGCAGGGCGGCTCAGGCTTGAATGGCCCGGGCTGTGTATCGCGTGGGTTCGACTTTTGAGGTGTTGCTGGTCTTTCTGAAGCTGGGGGTGAGCTCCTTCGGCGGTCCGATTGCTCACCTGGGCTACTTCAGGCAGGAGTTCGTCACCCGGCGCCGCTGGCTGGACGAAGCCGCCTATGCCGAACTCATGGCGCTGTGCCAGTTTCTACCGGGCCCCGCCAGCAGCCAGGTCGGGTTTTCCATCGGCCTCATGCGCGCCGGCTATCCGGGAGGACTGGCGGCCTGGGCCGGATTTACACTGCCCTCCGCCATTGCTCTGGTCCTGTTCGCCTATGGTGCGGCCACGCTCGGCGGTCCGATCGGCGCCGGGTTGCTGCATGGTCTTCGGGTAGTCCCCGTAGCGATCGTCGCGCAGGCCGTTTGGGTCATGGCACGCACGCTCTGCCCTGACCGACAACGGGCAGCGATCGCTCTCATTGCGGCGCTGATTCTGTTAGTCAGCAGTTCTCCACTGGCCCAGATCGGGACCATCGTGCTGGGCGGCGTCGCCGGGAGGTGGCTGTGCCGGATTCCGGCGCAACGAGCGCAGCCAATGACCGGGCACCTTGGGGCGGCGGTGTCGCGCCGGGCGGGGCTCGTGGCCTTGACGGCGTACTTCGGGTTGCTCGCCGGCCTGCCGGTGCTGCGCGATCTCGCGACTTCGCCAGCGATTGCGCTGTTCGAGGCGTTCTACCATTCGGGCGCACTGGTCTTTGGTGGTGGTCACGTCGTACTGCCACTGCTGCGGCAAGCATTCGTGGAGCCGGGCTGGGTCAGCGACGAGGCCTTCCTCGCCGGCTACGGCGCCGCGCAGGCGATTCCCGGTCCGCTATTCAGCTTTGCGGCCTACCTCGGGGCCGTTGTGGGCCCATCGCCGCATGGATTGGCGGGCGCGGCACTTGGGTTGCTGGCTATATTTCTTCCCGGCGTGCTGATCCTCATCGGCGCGTTACCGTTCTGGGACACATTTCGGCGGCGTGAAGCAGCGCAGGCCGTGATGCGCGGGATCAGTGCCGCAGTGGTCGGGCTGCTAGGCGCGGCCCTCTATAACCCCATCTGGATCAGTGCTGTCAGGACACCGGAAGATCTCGAGTTGGCGCTGGTCGGTCTCGTTCTGCTCACGATCTGGCGCGCACCGCCGCTGCTGGTGGTGCTCGTCAGTGCGCTCGCCGGGATGACGCTGGCATGGCAGCGATGACAATCTTGAACGATCCAAGGTTATTGTGGCAGCTCATGGACCGGCGCTCTTGCGAATACGGGCCGCCGCGAGAACGTCGGGCTCCATGAGACGGGCGTTGACCCCCATGCGGTCCCGCGACTTGTCCGTGGGCGCCCAGTGGGTGGGACAGCCGCAGGTCTTGCAGGTATGAAACTCGATGTTGCGCCCGTTCCACGTGTAGACCGAAGTGGCGCCGCGCGGCGCGATCAGCCGCACCTGCCGCGGCGAATAGTACGCCCATAGGGCGCCTCGCTTGCGGCAGTTCGAGCAGCCACACTCCGTCACCGTCTCCGGTGGCGTGTCGATTTCCATGAGGACCGCGCCACAATGACATGATGCCTGGATCATGCGCCTGCTTCGAGCTCCCACTGCAAGGGCAGGCGCGTCAGGCCATGGACGATGCCGGTCGCCATCGCCGGGGGATCGGCGGCGACCGTGGCGAAATCCGGGATGCGTGCCAGCCACTCTTCCAGGAAGATCCTGATCTCCTGGGTCGCCAGCGAAGCGCCGATGCAGCGGTGGATGCCATGGCTGAGCGTCGAGTGCTTGTAGCTATCCCGGCGGTCGAAGCGCACTTCCAGCGGGTACTCGAAGCTGCGCTCGTCGAGGCCGTGAATGCAACTGGCCATGAGGATCTGCTCGCCGGCCTTGAGCGAGGCGCCAAGATAGTCCATGTCCTGTCGCACCACGCGGGCGATGTTGGCGATGGAATAGCGGCGCATCAGTTCCTCGATGGCTTTGGGAATACGCGCAGGGTTGGCCGCCAGCTCGCGCCGATGCACTGGGTTCTGCGCCAGGAACATCGCGATCCAACCCATGGTCGCGGCGACCGTGTCCAGACCTCCGCCCAGCAGGCCGCTGGCAAGCCCGAGCGCCTCCTGTCGGTTCATGCGCCGGCCACCGATATCGGCCTGAATCGCCACGCTGTACAGATCATCGCCGGGACTGGCGAGACGCTCCTCGAGCATGTTCTCCAGATAGGCGTTGAGGTGCGTGCGCGCCTCAATGCGCCGCGCCATATCGGTCGAGCGCAGACCGGTGCTGACCCAGTCGATGAGCCGCGGACGGTGCTCGAGCGGCAGGTCGACGATCTTGAGAAAGATGATCATGGGCAGCTGCTGTGCGAAGTCGCGGATGAATTCGCAGCGGCCGTCGGCCTTGAACCCCTCGATCAGTTCGACCGACAAGCGTCGCGCTTCGGCCGACCATACCGAGACCGCCTTGGGCGTGAACGCCGGAATCAGCACCCTGCGCAATGGACCGTGCTCCGGCGGATCGTATTCGAGCGGCACTGCCTGGGGCCGATCGACCATGCCGATGAAGACGCGGCGCGAAGAGAACTGCTCATGGTTCTTCAGGATCAGCGGAATGTCCTCGCCGCGCGTAGCCAGCCAGTGGCCGCCATTGCGCGGCGTCCAGACCAGGGGAGGCAGGCCATGCAGCCGCGTCCAGGCCTCGAACGGATCGCCACCTTCGGGCCCCGGGCGCATGAAATCGAAGTCCACCACCAGGTGCGGGGCAACATGTGTGGGTCTTTCGACTGGCGCTGCTACGCTCATTTCACATACATTCGCAAACTCGCGCCGGCGCGGATTATGCGCCGGGCATAAAAACATATTTTGTCGGCCCCTGCCAAGCAAGCCCACGGCGGCGCCGACCAGAGCGCAGAGCATCGTATCTTCGAAGCTCGCGTCATCATAGGAAAGGCCCTGCGAGCAGGGCCTTTCAGGTACAGCAGGATGCTCAGCGACGGGCGGTCGTCAGGCCGCAACCGCCAGCAACTGCCAGTTCTTGGGCATGATGACTGCATCGATGACGTGGACAACGCCATTGGTCGCAGCGATATCGGCCTGCTTGACGTGAGCCAGATTGACCTCCACGCCCGAGGACGATACAGATGCCGTGAGCGGACTACCCTGCAGGGTCATCATTTCTCCTGACTTCATGTCCCTGGCCGAGACGTGTCCCGCGACCACGTGATAGCTCAGAACGGCCCTGAGCTTTGCGGTGTCCTTGAGCAGCGCCTCCAGCGCGCCAGGCGGCAGCTTTTTGAACGCGTCGTCGTTCGGCGCAAAGACCGTGAGCGGGCCTTTCCCCGTCAGCTTGTCGGTCAGACCCGCCGCTCTGATCGCAGTGGCAAGGGTCGTGAGATTGCCCGCTGCGATCGCGGTCTCGACGATGTTCTTCGATGGTGCCGTGTGGCTGGTGCTGCCCTGCAGGCTGGCAGAAGGGTTCTTTGACTCATTCATAAAGTTAAGCCTCGACGTATAGTCAGCATGAATTCGCTGGCCAACTCAGCTCGCATGCGGCTGAGCGGGCGCAGTATGGACTTCCAGTCGAGGGCGTGCGGCCATGCGGTCAAAACATATTAAATCCTGCGAATTGTCCGTATTGTCTTGCAATCAATCCGCGGCGCGCGATGCATTCTCAAGTTCAGTGTGCGTTCATGTCCTCGAGGAAATGCAGCACGTCACTAATCAACTGGCGAGGCAGCGCATGGCCGCCTCGCCTCTGCTTCCAGTCAGAGCCGCTCGAGGGTCAGTGGGTCGGGCGCTCCCTCGAAGTACTGATCCAATGCCTGGCTGAATACCGCATTGTCTGGACCGGCGTGCAGGAACAAAGTCATCGACGAATGGAATTTCAGATTGTCCGGGTATCCGAAAATCTCCGTGACTGACGGTCGGTTCGCCTGGATTGTCAGACGGGTACATGCCGCGAGCCTCGGCCCGAGGATTGCATGTTGCAGATAGGCCTTGGCTTCCTCGAGGCCGCAGATTCCAAAGCGGCTGGCCATCGGGCTCGAGCCGAGGCCGCGAAGTTGCGGAAAAATGAACCACATCCAGTGCCCGATTTTGCATCCGGCTTGCAGCTCGGCGACTACCCGCCCGAATACGGGCTCCTGCGCTTCCACGAACCGTTGCAGGTGGTATTGATCGGCCATGGGCACGCCTCGGTGCGGGACATGACGATATTGCGCCCGAGCATTCGACACGGCATCAACGCCATGGCGTTGTCCGGCCACTTATGGCACTGCAGCATCGCCCTGCGGCGAGCCCTGCACCGCCACTTCGAAGCGGGCCGGGCAGCGGACGTGCGCCCGGGCATCGCTCCGATTGCACTGTCGGTCGCAGGCGCCGCCCCGCGGATTGCTAATATGCCGGCCGCCCGAAATCCATCGACTCCCCGGAGCCTGCCAGCCATGAAATGCATTACCGTGTTTTATCCGTCCAAGGATAACGAAGCCTTCGACCATGAGTTCTATCGGCGGCGCCATGCGCCGCTGATCGAGAATATCCTCGGCAAGAGCCTGCACAAGCTCGAGGTGCGCAGGGGCACGCCGGCTCCGGATGGCACACCGCCGCTCTACACCGCGGTGATCAGCATCTGGATAGCCGACTGGGAAGCCTATGAGAAGGCCATGGCGGTGCGCGCGAAGGAACTCATCGACGAGGTTCCACTGTTCACCAAGGTGATGCCGACCTTCCAGACCGACGAGGTGTTCTACTCGAGTTCGGGCAGCTGATGCCGGGGACAGTTCATGACTATGTCATCGTCGGCGCGGGCTCCGCCGGCTGCGTGCTGGCGAACCGCCTGAGCGAGGAGGCGGGATCGCGGGTGCTACTGATCGAGGCCGGCGGCCCGGCGACCGGGTTTTTCAAGGACATGCCGATTTCCTTCCCGCGATACGTCCTGCGCCGCGATCTGAACTGGAATTTCGTCAGCGAGCCCGAGCCGTACCTGGATGGCCGGCAAGTCGACGTGCCGCGCGGCAAGGCCTTGGGCGGCTCCTCGGCGATCAACGGCATGGTGTACGCCCGTGGTCATCGCAACGATTACGACGATTGGGCGCGCGCCGGCCTCACGGGCTGGGCCTATACCGATGTGCTGCCGTACTTCAAGCGCTCCGAGAACAGCTGGCTGGGCGAGGGCACTTATCACGGCGGCGCCGGCCCACTCCAGGTGTGCGCCATACCGTCGGACATGATGTACGCGGAACTGCGCGCGGCCAGCATCGCCGCCGGCTATCCGGCAACGGACGACTGCCACGGCGAGCAGACCGAGGGCGCGCAACGCGGCGAGATGAGCGTGAACCGCGGACGACGCGGCAACCTCGCGCGCGTCTTCCTCGAACCGGCGATGCGCCGGCCCAATCTGTCGCTCGTCACGCATGCCCAGGCGACGCGGCTGCTGTTCGAGGGCACGCGCGCCACCGGCGTCGAGTATCTGCAGCACGGGCAGAGGCGTAGCGCCACCGCTGCGCGCGAGGTGATTCTTGCCGGCGGCACGTACGGCTCGCCGGGCATCCTGCTGCACTCGGGTGTCGGTCCCGCGGCCGAGCTGCAGCGCCTCGGCATCGAGCCGCGCGTCGATCTGCCCGGCGTCGGACGCAACCTCGTCGAGCATCCATTCCTGTTTCTCGGCTGGCGCGCGCGCACCGATGCCTTCGTCTGCCAATTGCGCGCCGATCGTGCGGCCGTCTCGGTGCTGCGCTGGGCGCTCGCCGGCACCGGCCCGTTCGCCACCAACGGGGCCGCCGGCAACATCTTCATCCGCACGCTGCCGGATCTGGATCGCCCTGACATGCAATTCACCTGCATCGCCGCCGCGATGAGCGCGCGCGACGTGTGGTTTCCGCTCATCGGCAAGCGTCCCCAACACGTGATCGGCGTAGGCGTCTCGATGATCAGACAGGACAGCCGCGGCGTGGTATCGCTGCGCTCCGCGGACCCGCTCGATCCACCGCGGATCCTCTTCAATCTGTTCAAGGAGCGATCGGACCTGCAACGCATGGTCCGCGGCATCCGCGCCGCGCGCCGGATCTACGCACAGGAACCCCTGCAGCGCTTCGTCGGCGAAGAGCTGGTGCCGGGCCACCAGGTGCAGAGCGATGCGGAGCTGGAGAAATTCGTGCTCGAGGTCGGGGCAATCACGCAGCACCCGGTGGGCACCTGCAGGATGGGCATCGACCGCGATCCAGGCGCCGTGGTCGACGCCGATCTCAAGGTGCGCGGCATCCAGGCTCTGCGGGTCATCGATGCCTCGATCATGCCGAATGTGCCCGGCGGCAATACCAACGCGCCGACGGTCATGATCGCGGAGAAGGGTGCCGATATGATTCGCGGCCGGCGCCTGCCGCCGGCAGTACTGTGACGCCGGGGTAGCAACCATGCCGACACTGACCAGCCTGCCAGCGCTCATCACCGGCGCCGGCCGCGGCATCGGCCGCGCGATCGCCGAACGCCTGGCCGCCGAGGGGGCGCCCGTCACGCTGCTCGCGCGCACCAGCGCCGACATCGATGCCGTGGCCGCGGGTATTTCCTCGCGCGGCGGACCGGCGCTCGCAATCGTGGCCGATGTGACCGATCCGCGCGCGATCACGGCGGCAGTGGCGGCGGCGCGCACACGATTCGGTGCGGTGCGCATCCTGGTCAACAACGCCGGCACCCCCGGGCCCTATGGGCCGATCGGCGTGGCCGATCCGCAGACCTGGTGGGCTTCGCAGCAGCTGCATCAGTACGCGCCGCTGCTGACGATGAGCGCGGTGATCCCCGGCATGCGGCAGGCGGGCGGCGGGCGCATCATCAACATCGTGTCGAGTGCCGGAACGGTGCCGATCCCGCACCTGTCCGCCTATGCCGTCGGCAAGTGCGCCGCCATCCGCCTGACGGAGACCGTCGATCTCGAACAGCGCGGCAGCGGCATACGCGCGTTCGCCCTGCAGCCCGGCACCATCGTGACCGATATGGCGCGATCGACCATGGCTGCCCCCGAGGCCATCCGCTGGATCCCCGACGGCGTTGCGATGCTCAAAGGCAGGTCAGCCGAAGACTCCGCTGCCGATCTTGCGCGTTGTTGTGCGGTCGTGGCTGCGCTGGCGGCGGGGCGCTACGAGGTGCTCGCCGGCCGCTACCTCGATGCCGCTTGGGATCTGGACGCTCATGCCCGTGACGCCCAGAGCGCCTCATGAGGCATTGACGCGATCCCCGGACACGTAGTGCTGGTCCAGGTCCTGCTCGAGATGGCGCGCGGCCAGCAGAAAGTGCACGGCGGCCCAGGCGAACAGCACCGAAAACAGACCGATGGCCTGCATGATGCCGGTGCCGGAGGCTGCACCACAACTAAGCGCCAAGCTCGTACCAGCGCCCGGGGCGGCCGCGCCGCCAGGGCACAGCGCGTCGAAACCGCCGGCACCGAAGGCGTGGCGCGCCAGCAGATCGCTGAGCCGGCCGATCAGTGTGGGGCCCAAGCCCACGCCGACCAGCCCAAACACGATATAGATCACAAACGAGGATGAGGCGCGCATGCTGGCGCCGACCATGTTTTGCGCCAGTGCCAGCGTCGGCGTGAAGTAGACGAACAGCGTGATATGCCCCGCGAGCAGCAGCCAGACCGTCTGCTGCAGCGTCGCGCGCGTCAGCGCGAGAACGAACAGCGGGGTGGTGGCAGCCAGCGCGATGGCCGGCGCCCAGACGTACCAGCGCCGGTCACGAGCGCTGAGGTAGCTGACCCCGAAGCCGCCGAGCGACAAGCCTGATGCCATCGCGACCACCGCGACGATGCCGATCAGGCGCCCCGACTCGAACAGGCTCAAATGAAATACTGCGGTGTAGTAACGTCCCAGGAACTGACCGATGCCGTTCATCGCAGTCGCCGCCAGACTCGCGCCGATCAGCACCTGCACCATCGAGCGCTTGGCGAGCATGAATTTCACGACTTGCCACATCGACGGCGGCCTGCCCTGTGGGGCGACCGGATCGTGCAGACCTCGCCTGGGTTCCTTGAGCGTGAAGAACGCCAGCAGCGCGGCGAGCGCACTGGGCACGCTCAGGCCGACGAACCAGAGGCGCCAGTCGGCATGCTGCGCGATCCAGCCACCCAGCACGGACCCGCTCAGCGCGCCAAGCGGGGCGCCAAGCCACACGACGGTCAACGCCGAGGCACGCCGCCGCTCCGGATAATGGTCACCGAGCAGCGAGGCCACCGGCGGACCGAAACCGGCATCCCCCGCACCCACGCCGACCCGGCACAGCAGTATCTGCGTGAAGCCGCGCGACTTGGAGCACAGGAACAGGAATGCCGCAAACACCGCGGCGGACGCGGCGATGATGCGGGCACGACTGTAGTGCTCGGCGAGCCGCGCGATCGGCAGGCCCAGGATCGTGTAGAAGATCGCAAAGCCCAGTCCCAGGATCAGTCCGAGCTGCGTGTCCGTCAGCCGCAGATCGAGCTTGATCGCCGGCGCCACGGCCGCAAGGCCTTGCCGGTCGGCCAGGTTCAGCAGGTTCACCAGCATCAGGATGCTCAGCAGCCACGCACGGTAGCCGCGCGAAAACCACTCGGGCTTGCCGGCTGCATCGTTCAAGATTTCTGTGTCGGCCACGCTGATGTGCGGGCAGCTGCTGTTGCTTTTATTGAAGCGGATCAGACTGCATCGACGGCGGGGTGTCAAGCGGCGCGGCCGCCGGAAGGGTGCTCGAACATGGGACTAATGCCGCCCGAAGCGAGCAGCGAGTCGCTGCGCCGTACTGAAGCGGATGCGTTGCCCAAAGCGGACTCCTTCTATATCGGGCTCGGGCCCGAATCGAGACCCTGTCGGCGGCGGGCGGCCCCGTGCTTGACACCCGGGAGCGTCGTTCCATAATTATTTCCCTCACGGGCCTGAAGTTCCCATCCCGCTCGCTTAGTCTGTCGGCCGCTGCATCCCTTAAGGCACCGTCCGCCTGGCACCGGAGGCATCGAGATGAGCGCAATCGTCGCACCCAATCGCATGGAGAGTGCCGCCTCGGCCTTCCTGCAGCGCCCGCACGCATTGCTGATCGGCGGCAAATGGCTGCCCGCGGGTGACGGCGCGATGCTCGATGTAATCAATCCCTCGAGCGGCCAGGTCTTTGCGACGATCGCGGCCGGTCGCGCCGCTGATATCGATGCAGCAGTCAAGGCCGCGCGGCGGGCGTTCGCCTCCGCTCCCTGGGGCAAGCTGCGCGCGGTCGAGCGCGCACGGTTGCTGTATCGGCTGGCTGATGCGGTGGAGGCGAACGCCGACGAAATCGCGTGGCTCGAGAGTCTCGATGGCGGCAATCCGGTCGGTTCGATTCGTCATATCGACATTGCCATGGCGATCGACTCGCTGCGCATGTCCGCGTCACTCGCCGACAAGATCACCGGCGAGACGCAGCTGTCGGCGCCGCAGGGCGAGGGTCTGGGCTATTTCGTGCGCGAGCCGATCGGGGTCGCGGGCCTGATTACGCCCTGGAACGCGCCGTTTCTGATGGCCGTGAACAAGATCGGTCCCGCCCTGGCCGTGGGCTGCACCGTTGTGCACAAGCCGGCGGAACTTGCGCCGCTGACCGCGCTGCGGCTCGGTGAGCTGATCTGCGAGCTCGGCTTTCCCGACGGGGTCGTGAATATCGTGACCGGACTGGGTTCGCAGGCCGGACAGGCGCTCGCCGAGCATCCGGATGTGAACAAGATCTCCTTCACCGGCTCCACCCGCGTGGGCAAATCGATTCTCGCCGCCGCAGCGGTGAACATGAAGCGCGTGACGCTCGAACTCGGCGGCAAGTCGCCCATCATCGTCATGCCGGATGCCGATCTGGAGCGCGCGGCGAATGCGATCGGGGACGAGATCTGCTTCAAGACCGGCCAGTTCTGCGCCGCCGGCACGCGGCTGTTCATTCACCAGAGCGTCCATGATGAAGTGATCGAGCGCATTGCCGCGCGCCTGCGAGGCATCAAAGTCGGCCCCGGCACGGTACCGGGCACGCAGATGGGACCGATCATCTCGGAGAAGCAGCTCGATCGGGTGCTGGGATACATTTCAGCAGGGGCCTCGCAGGGGGCGAAGCTGGTCACCGGCGGCAAGCGCATCGATCGCGAAGGCTACTTCGTCGAGCCGACCTTGCTGATCGGCACGCGCGCCGACATGAGCATGATGCGCGACGAAGTGTTCGGACCGGTTCTGGGCGCGACCGCCTTCGCCGAGGCCACCGATTTCGACCATATCGCCTCGCTGGCGAACGATACTGACTATGGCCTGGCGGCCAAACTGTGGACCCGGGATCTGCGCTCGGCGCATCAACTGGCGCGCAAGCTCCAGGCCGGCCTCATCACCATCAATGGCGGCGGCGGTGACGGCCGGCTGCCGTTCGGCGGGTTCAAGCAATCGGGGCTCGGCCGGGAAGGTGGCCGCGAAGGCGCCCTTAGTTTCACCGAGATGAAGTCGATCTCCGTGGGCTATTGAGTCAAGCCGCCTAGAGACCGCGGGTCATGGCCAGAATACGCAGAATCGCCACGGAAGAAGCCTTCTCGATTCCGGAGGTGGCGCAGGTGCTGCGGCAGGTCGCGCGCGGCCCCAGCAGCAGCCTCGACAAGTTGCTGGTCAAGGGAATCTACGATGCTGAGCCCGGGGCTTCGGGCTACGGCAGCATGAATTTTCTCGATGCGTTGATCGATATCGAGGATCGTCGCCTGAAGGAGATGGACGATCTTGGCGTGGACATGCATCTGCTGTCGCTGACGGCTCCGGGCGTGCAGATGTTCGACGCCGACACCGCGACTGAGCTCGCCGCCCTGGCCAACGACCGGCTCGCCGAGATCTGCCGGCGACATCCCACGCGCTTTTCCGGACTGGCGAGCTTCGCGCCGCAGGCGCCGAAGCGGGCCGCGAAGGAGATGGAGCGCGCCATCCGGACTCTGAAGCTCAACGGCTTCATCCTCAACTCGCACACCCACGGTGAATACCTCGACGACCCGAAGTATTGGCCGGTGCTCGAAGCGGCCGAGGCGCTGAATGCCTGCATCTATATTCACCCGCGCGCGGCATCCGACACCCTGAAAGGGCCGCTGCAGGATTACGGCATGGATTCGGCGATGTGGGGTTACGGCGTTGAAGTCGGCACCCACGCCGTGCGCATGATGGCCGCGGGCGTGTTCGATCAGTTTCCGAAGCTCAAGATCTGCATCGGCCATATGGGCGAGGCCATTCCCTTCTGGATCTGGCGCATCACCTTCATGAACAGCCGGGCGCAGGCGATCGCGCGCGCGCCAAAGACCAAATTGTCCATGACGGAGTATTTCCATCGCAACTTCGTCATCACCACCAGTGGCGTCGAAGACCACCTCGCGCTCGAATATTCGATCCGCAAGCTGGGTGTCGATAGCGTCATGTGGGCGATCGACTACCCTTATCAGCCGACGAAGCCGGCGGTGCAGTTCATGGATTCGGCGCCGGTCAGCGAGGCTGACCGCGCCAAGCTGTACCATTTGAACGCCGAGCGCATCTTCCACATAGCACCGCTCGCGGCATAGGGTAGCTCGATCGGTCATGTGGAACGTGCAGGCAGGGCCTACCGCAGGCGAGGATCGTGGTCTCACGCCCGTGCCTCGCGCCATCGACCGCAATGCGCCCTACAAGCGCATTGCCACGGAGGAGGCCTGGAATATACCCGAGGTGCTCGAGGCGCAGGTCCGGCTGCTCGCCAGTCCGAACGCGCCTGATGACAGCTCGCTGCGCATGGCGGGCATGTTCTCGAAACTGACCACGCTGCAGGATCAGCTGATGGATATCGGTGAGCAGCGCATCGCCCGCATGGATGAGCTGGGCATCGACAAACAGTTGCTGCTGCTGACCTCGCCCGGCGTGCAGGTGCTCGAGCCCGGCGAGGGCACCGCCCTGGCGCGCCTGGCGAACGACCGGCTGGCCGCGGCATGCCGCCGTTATCCGGATCGCTTTGCCGGTCTGACCGTGTTTGCGCCGCAGGACGTCGGGGGCGCCGTGGCCGAGATCGAGCGCGGGATGAAGAGCCTGGGCCTGAACGGGGCCGTGATCAATTCGCACTTTCGGGGCCGCTACCTCGATGAGTTGCCATACTGGCCGATCCTCGAGGCGCTCGAGGCCAACGATGCCGCACTCTATATTCACCCGACGATACCGCCGAGCTCATGGTCGCAGCCCTATGAATTTCGCGGGTTCGGCGGCGCGCTTGCCGGCTTCACGCATGAAGTGTGGATCCACACCATGGGGCTGATCATGTCGGGGGCGTTTGATCGTTTCCCGAAGCTGCGCCTCGTGATTGGACATATGGGCGAGGCGATGCCATTGCTGCTGTACCGGTTCGACTGGATGCAGAGCAATGCGGACGGCAAGGAGGGACTGCGCGGCGGCGCGCCGGCCGTCAAGCTGCGCCACCGGATCTCGTATTACTTCAAGCACAATATCTGGATTACGACCAGCGGGCAGGGCTGGGAGCCATCCATCAAGTTCTGCATCGACGTGCTGGGGCCAGAGCGGGTGATCTACGCGATGGATTATCCGTATCAGCAGTCCGCCGACGAAGTCGCGGCGTACGACGCCTTCGATATCCCGGCCGAACACAAGAAGATGCTGATGCAAACCAACGCCGAGCGGGTTTTCAGGCTCGCACCCTGAAGTGACCGGCATGCCGGTGGCGTCAGGCGGGCCTCGTGCCGATGCTGCGCGCGGCAATGGCGGTCATGATCAGTGGCACGCCCAGAAAGATCATGTTTACGCCGACGTACAGTCCGATCACCCAGGCGGCGGTGCCGGGCCAGCCTTGCCAGATCAGGAAGGCCAGGCCCAGGTTGACGAGACCGCTAAACAGCGTCCAGCTCCAGTTGCGCAGGTAGCGGCTGTATTCGAGCGCGACGAACACGGCGGCCACGCCTTCGATCACGAACAATGCCGTCATCACAATGGTCAGCGTGATCACACCTTGCAGCGGGCGGGCGATCAATATCGCGCCCAGCACCACGGCGAGCACAGCGCTCAGCAACGACCACCAGAAACCAGGCATGTGGCGCTTGCTGAATATCGCGGCGGCCCGAAAGAATCCGCCGACGATGAACAGCCAGCCCACCAGCAGCTCGATTTCCAGGGTGAAGATATTTGGCAGCGCCACCGCGAGCATGCCGAGGAACAGCATCAGAATGCCCTGAAACAGGAACAGCTTCCAATGCGCCTGTATGACCGCAAGGGCGCGGCGGCGAACCGCCTCGAGATCCGGACTGGGTGGCAGCGTCATTAATTATTGGCCCATTTGGCGCGAGGTGGCGGAGCCCGCTGATTCCTCGACTGGCGGTTCCGGACTACGACTTCGACGGCTTGATCGGCGTCTCGGATGCCACTGAGTCCTCTTCGTCGCCGTCCTCGTCCGCCAGCGGCGGCGGATTCTCTAATGTGCCGCTTCGGTCCAGCGGATTCACGAACGGATTGAGTTCCGGCTCCCGCTCTATGTTCGGCCGCCAGGGTTTCTCCTCATGCTTGTGTTTCTCGGTCATGGTGCACTCCTGCGCGGGCGCGGTGAAAGGGTATGAGCTGGTATAGCGTACTCCACGTCGTAGTGTCGATACACTCCCCCGATCTACCCGGAGCCGAGTCGGTGCTGTCCGACCTTGGCTGCGCCCGCGATCATCGATCCTCGCTTCCCGTGACCGCAATGAAGCCGGGAGAGCCGTTCCGAACCACCCGCAGCAGCAGCGGAAGCGCGGACGTTGGCTTGCTGACCGTCGCAAGATCCGCGACGTCCCCCAGCTGCTTGGTGCCGGCATGGGTGATGAGATCGCCGATTTTCAAGCCGGCCAGCGCTCCCGGACCGTTACGGCGCAGCTGTGTCACGATCAGGCCGCCGCCTTCGTCCTGCGCCTTGAGTGCCTTACGAATCTCGGTCGTTGCGTTGGCTACGCCGAGCTCGAGATTCGGCACCCAGGTATCCGCGCCACCGGTCTGCAGTGGATTGTCGGGTGGATCCGGGAGCTGACCGATCGTCACTGCAAGTGACAACTCCATACCGTCGCGCATCACGGACGCGTCCACTGTGGTGCCCGGTGCCAGGCGCACGGTGACTTTTCCCAGAGTGGCGAAGGTCACGGGTTTGGAATTGATGCTCAGCAGTACATCACCTGCCAGCAGCTGCTGCGCGGTCGGCCCCTGCGGTTCCACGGCTGTGATCAGCGCGCCCGCGGGCGCGTCGCGCCCGAGAAGCACCCGCGCCAGTGCCGGCGTCATCGCCTGCACTTCGATTCCCAGGTAACCCCGGTCCACCCGCCCATGCCGCTCGAGCTCGGCGATGACGGACGCGACCGTTTCCGCGGGAATTGCGAATCCGAGACCGACTGAGCCCCCGCTCGGCGAGAGTATCGCCGTGGTGACGCCTACGACGGCGCCATCTGTGGAGAGCAGTGGCCCTCCCGAATTTCCGAGATTGATGGCCGCGTCCGTCTGCAGAAAATCAATGTACGGGTCCTCCTCGAGCACGCGAGCTCGTGCCGAGAGAATACCCGCAGTGACCGATTGACCCAGACCGAAGGGATTGCCGATCGCCACCACGGGATCTCCCACCGATACCCTGTCCGAGGACCCCAGGCGAAGCGCAGGCAAGCGGCCTGCGCTCACTCTGAGCAGTGCGATATCGGTGGTCGCATCCACGCCGATGACCCGCGCGGGCACTTCCCGACCGTCTGTCAGCTTTACGCGTACCGCACGGGCTCCGACAACCACGTGGCGATTGGTTACGATGAGCCCGTCTGCGCCGACGATGAACCCTGACGCCAGCCCGGATCCGGCGCTGCTGGGTAGCGGGTTGCTGCCGCCGGGCCCGGAGAGCATGCGGCGCATGAACGCGCGCAAGTCATTGTATTGGGGGTCGGCGGTCGCTCGCTCTGCGGCGCGTTGGCCGGCGCCTTCCTCCTGTTCCTCGACGAGAACCGTGACGACGCTTGGAGCCACCTGTCTGACCAGCGCCGCGTAGCCACCAGTCGCCGCACCGGCCAGCGGGTGAAACAACAGCGAGAGCACCGCGGCGACAACCGAGTTGCGCGATGCCGCGCCATCCAAACTAGACATGGCTGTGACTGCTCATTAGACCGCTCCGCGGATTCCTGGCGCACTTCAGCCGATCATACGCCCGAGCGATGATCGCGATTCCCCGAGGGCCGCGCAGCGGCACCCGAGGCGACGCTGGTACTTACCCGATGACGTGCGATCGTGCCCATGCGCCCGCGCTTTTCTGTTGTTCAGTTTAGGTTCACTCCGTAACATATGGATTTATAAAGCTGCAGCATGCTGTGGGCTGCGCGGACCCGATCTCAGCTCTGTAGTTGCACCCGGTGGATGTAGTATCTGGGGCACACGACAAGGAGCACCATGGCGAAGCATAGCTACGAGACCGGGCGTCTCAACCTGCCGTTCGTCGGTCATTGCACCTTCGCGAAAAGCACCCCGGTGCTCGACTGGGACCGGATAGACGCCGACGTGGCAATTCTCGGCGCGCCGTTCGATTTCGGCACCCAGTACCGCGCCGGCGCGCGATTCGGCCCGCGCGGCATCCGCGAGGCATCCACGCTCTATTCCTTCGGCCACGACGGCGCCTACGACCACGAGGATGACGTCGTCTACATGTCGAAAGAGCGCGTGACGATGGTGGATATCGGCGATGCCGACATCATTCACACCGATACCGAGCAGAGCCACGCGAACATCGAATTTGGCGTGCGCAAGATTCTTGCGGCCGGTGCGTTGCCCGTGGTGCTCGGCGGCGACCACTCGGTAAATGACCCGTGCATTCGCGCGTTCGATCACGAGGCGCCGATCTACATCGTGCAGTTCGATGCGCACATGGACTACGTCGATGTCCGTCACAACGTGCGCCATGGGCACGGCAACCCCATGAAACGCGCAGCGGAAAAGCCCTACGTGCTCGGCATCAGCCACCTGGGAATCCGCAATGTGTCCTCCACGGCCCGTGAAGGCTATGAAGATGCCCGCCGCACCAAGTCAAAGATCCTGTCGGTGCGCCAGGTGCGGGCGATGGGTCCGGAGCAGGTGCTCGCCACGATCCCGGCGGGGGTGCGCTATTACGTCACGATCGACATCGATGGCTTCGACCCTTCAATTGCAGCCGGAACCGGAACGCCGAGCCATGGCGGATTTCTCTATTACGAGGTCATGGAGATTCTGCAGGGCCTGTCCAAGCGCGGCGATATCGTCGGCATCGATCTATGCGAGGTTGCGCCCGACTACGACCCGAGCGGCAGCACCTCCTTCCTGGCCGCGCAGGTACTGCTCAATCTGCTCGGCTATGTGTTCCACGAGCGTGCCAGGCGCAGCAGCGTCGCACCGTTGAGCGTGCCTCGCTGAGCGCCAGCTAACGTCCCCGCCCGGCGGGGCGGTGCGCACGAGTGTGGGGCAGGGACCGGCCTTCACGCCATCTTTTGGTGTACCTGCGTCCGCGCTCATCTGGGCCGCGCGCCGGAAAATGCGGGGTGCGAAAATATTTATCATTGAAGCGTGCGCGACTGCCTCGCGGCGCGGCGGTGGACGTATGGTTCTGTTTTGCTACAAAAAGTCGATACAAATTTAACTGTAAAAGCGTTAGTAATGACTCCACGGTAGCTCATCGCGTGAGCTGCCGAATCCACCTGGGGCCGTCTCCTGGTACGCATCTTGCTCCCCACGTTCAGCGGTGGCTGCACCAACGAATGAACGACATGGGGTCTCTAAAATATGATTCGGGAGTCGTGCGCAGGGGCTGCGCGATCCGGGCGCACGCGGGGCTGGGCGGTGGCGGCCCAGGTGTTGCTGCTGCTTGCCGGTGCGGCGCCATTGCATGGTGAGGCGACCGAGGTCACGGCGACTGCCGCCACAGGTTCCTCCAGCGGCGCCCCTGGCGCTCCCGAAACATCGGGCGGCGCGGAGCTAGAGACCGTCATCGTCACGGCAACCAGGCGCACGGAAGACATCAAGGATATTCCGACCAGCGTATCGGCCATCGACGCCGACACCCTGTCCGAGCATCACGTGGTCAATTACGATGATTTGACGCGCACCGTGCCGGGTCTGTCCTTCCAGGCGGGCGCCGGCCCGGGACTCGACAACATCGCGATACGCGGCGTGAGCTCGACCTCCGGCTCGGCCACGGTCGGCATCTACGTGGACGACACTTCGGTCACGGTCAAGAACACCTTCGATGGCTCGGTACAGCCCAAACTGTTCGACCTGGAGCGGGTGGAAGTGCTGCGAGGACCGCAGGGAACACTGTTTGGCGCAAGCTCGATGGGCGGCACCATCCGCTTCATCACCAACAAGCCGGATCTCAACACCTCGAGCATCACCGGTTCCACCGACGTGTCGTATACCGACCACGGGAGCGTCAACAACGAAAGCTATGCCATCCTGAACCTGCCGATCGTGCCTGGGACCTTCGCCATTCGCGTCGGCGCGGATATCACTTACCAGAGCGGCTGGATCAACCATTACACGCCGGACGCGACCGGCTACGGTGTCGGCACCGACGGCGGCCCGGTCGTGCTCTACACCAATGACAACACCGGCGTGCTCGCGAAAAAAGGCGTCAACGACGTGCTGACCCAGGCGGCGCGCATTTCGGCGAAGTATGTGAACGACGATGATCTTACGATCATCCCGGAGGTCACGGCCCAGCGCGTCAAGGCCGGGGACAGCGCCCTGTACTATCTGTCCATGGGTCTCTATAACCAGGACAAGCACGTCCCCGAGCCCGAGGACGACCAGCTGTTCGTGCCCAGTCTGACCGTGACGAAATCGTTCGGGCCGGCCGAGCTCACGTCCGTGACCAGCTATTTCCGGCGCGCGTTCGACCGTACCTCCGACGGTACGCTCTATAACTCGAGCATTTTCGCCAATTACCTGCTGCCGCCGGCGCTCGAGGGTCCGCAGCCGCCCGGCGCGCCCTATCAGGCCCCGCCGACGCAGACACAGCTGACGGCCGCGGCGAACATCATCGGGTTCCTCCCCTCGCCGGTGGTCTACAACACCAATACCAACCAGATCTCGCAGGAGCTGCGCCTCGCCTCCCGGGAGCCCGCCAACATCGGCATCCCGATGAACTGGCTGGCGGGCGTCTACCTCGCCGATCAACGCCAAGGACATATCGACGATGAGCACATTCCCGGACTGCAGGCGGACTTCCAGCAGATCTTCGGTTACAGCATCTACAATTCGTACATAGGCTCAGCCGCAATTCCGGGCGTCACTTACGCGGACGATCTGCTGTATCTTGCGCGCTCGCACTACATCGAGAAGCAGATTGCGCCGTTCGGGGAGCTCGGTCTGGAGCTGACCCCGGATCTGAAGCTGACGCTCGGCATGCGCTATGTGTCGGCGCAAGCCTCCTACCAGTTCGTTGCCGCCGGCTATTTCACCATCGGCCTGCCGAGCCCCTATTTCGAATCCACCAGGTACAGCGCCACCACGCCCAAGGCGTCGGTCGAGTACGCGATCAATAAGGACAGCAATCTCTACGCGAGCGTGTCCAAGGGCTTTCGCCTGGGCGGCCCGACCGGACCGGATCCGGCTAACATACCTGGCGGCCCCTGCGATCAGGACTATGCGAACCTCGGCATCCCGGGCGCGCCGCTGCAGTACAACTCGGACTCGCTGTGGAGCTATGAGATCGGCAGTAAAGGCCGATATCTGGATAACCGCCTGTCCGTCAACGCCGCGGTCTATATGATCAACTGGCAGAACATCCAGCAGACCATCATTCTGCCGATCTGCGGCTTCACCTTCACCACCAATGCCGGCAACGCTGACATCTACGGCTCGGAGCTGGAAGTGCGCGCGCTGGTGACCCCCGATTGGACGCTGAGCCTGAACGCCGGCAGCACGCATGCCTATATCACCAAGACGCTCGTTCCCGGCATCGTCGGGGTGGGCGAGGACATTCTCAATGTGCCGCAGTTCAACGCCACATTGACTTCCGACTACGAGATTCCGCTCAAAGGCGACAAGTCGCTGTTCGTGCGGGCAGACTTTCCGTGGGTCGGCCAGTCACACGCGTATTACGCCAGTGACACGGTGCCGTTTCATTACAATCCCTCCTATGGGATCGTGAACGCGAGTGTGGGGCTGCTGCGCAGGGATATCGGCGAGAGCAGGAAGAATCTGACGGTCTCGTTGTATGCGAAGAACCTTCTCGACAGCAAGAAAATCATCCAGTACCCATCGGTATTCCAGGTCGAGGAAGGCTACACCGTGCAGCCTCTGACGATCGGCCTCAGCGTATCGCTGCTACAGTAGGCGCTTCGGAGTCCTGGACTTTCCGGGCCGGAGGGGTCTGATCGCATGGACTATGGGCTCGAAGGGCGGGTGGTGGTGCTCACCGGCGCTGCCGGAGGCATCGGTTCCGCGCTGGCTCGTGCCTTCGGTTCGCAGGGCGCGCGTCTGGTGCTGCTGGATCGCGACCATGCGCAGCTCACGGCCGTGATGGATACGCTGCCTGGCGAAGCGCTGGGGCTGCAGGTGGAACTCACGGACGACGCCTCGGTCGCGGCCGCGGTCGCTCGGGTGCGAATGCAATGGGACGATATCGACGTACTGGTCAACAATGCGGGGACGGAGTTTCCGACACCTCTGCGTGATGGCGCCGTCGATTTCATGGCCGGGTGGGATGGTTTGCTTCGCAATAACGTCGGCAGCATGGTGCGTCTTACGCGAGCGCTCCTGCCGCTCATGCGCCGCGGCGCGTCGATCATCAACCAGTCCTCCATCTGGGGCTTGAAGGGGGTGCCGGACTTTTCGGCCTACGTGGCCAGCAAGCACGCGGTCATTGGCCTGACGCGATCGCTCGCCTGGGAGCTCGCTGCTTCCGGTGTCCGGGTCAATGCCGTGTGCCCGGGTTGGATCCAAACCGATGCCGCGATGCGCTCGATGCGGGCGATGGCTGAAGCCAGCGCGCGCCCGACGGCGGCGCTCATTGAGGAAACGCTGGCGGGCCAGGCGACGCCGACGTTCCTGCAACCGGCCGATCTGGCGGGTGCATTTCTGTTTCTCGCCAGCGACGGGGCGCTTCCCATTACCGGCCAGGCCCTTGTGGTCAGTCACGGCGAGGTCATGAATTGATCTGGAGGTAGCGATGGCCGAAGTACATATGAATCGCATGAGCTGGGTGCAGTATCGTGAGCGCATAAGCACGACCAATGCACCGGTATTTCTGCCGGTGGGTGCCCTCGAGCAACATGGCCCGCATCTGCCGCTCGGCACGGATGCCATGCTGGCGACGGGAATCGCCGCGGGGGCGGCCGCCGCGGTCGGCGGTATCGTCGCCCCTGCGCTCTCCTACGGCTATAAATCACAGCCCAAGTGCGGCGGCGGGCAGCACTTCTGCGGTACTACGAGCCTCGACGCCGCGACGCTGATCGGACAGGTGCGCGACACGATTCGCGAATTCGTGCGCCACGGTGTCGAACGCCTGGTGCTGGTCAACGGGCACTACGAGAACCAGTGGTTTCTCATCGAGGGGATCGATCTCGCCCTGCGCGAATGCGGCGGCCCGCATCTTTCGGTGATGCGGCTGGAGTACTGGGATTTTTGCACCGAACAGACCCTCGCCGCCATCTTTCCCCAGGGATTCCCCGGCTTCGCGCTCGAACACGCGGCGGTGATCGAGACCTCGCTGATGCTGCACCTGCATCCGGAACTGGTACGCATCGAGCACATTCCCGATGAGCCGGCGGCGCAGTTTCCCCCGTACGACATGTATCCGACGCGCACCGAATGGGTCCCGGCGTCGGGCGTGCTGTCCTCGGCGCGTGGTGCCAGCCGGGAGAAGGGCACCCGCATCGCCGAGGAGGTGATCGCCCGCGTCGCGGCCGCCGTGCGCGCCGAGTTCGATCAAGACGGGCCGCCATGATCCTGGATATGTTCGGCTATGATCGTCACGGGGCGATCCGTGAGATCAGGACCACGCTGCAGAAGAACGCGCTGAACACGCGTGATGTTGCGCTGGCCGCGATGGCCTTCAACGCGCCGGCGTGGGTCGCGGCCGCGACCATGTCGACCCTCTACCTGGTGGTCGGCAGCGCGGCGCCGCTCGCCATCCTGATCTCCTTCGTGTTTCCGATGATGGTGCTCGCGCTGTGCCTGGTCTACCTGACGCGCGCAGCGCCGTCGGCCGGCGGCATTTTCACCTTCAGCAGCCGCTTTCTGCATCCGATCGCCGGCACGATTCTCGGATGGGCCTACATCATCGCCTGCGTCGCGGTGGTGCCGTTGACGGCGATCATCGGCACGCAATACCTGCAGGCGCTGGCGCCCGCACTCAGAGGCCCCTTGGCTGCAAACCTCATCGGCACCCTGCTGGTCATCGTCTTTACGCTCATCTGCCTTCGAGGTGTCACCTTGACGGCGCGGATCGCGACGGTATTCCTCGTGTGCGAGCTGTCGGTAATCGTCGGCCTGGGAGTGATGGGTATCATATTGCCCCACGTGCACGTTCCGATGCGCAGCCTCTACGCCGTTCCGGCAAACTGGTCGGTTTTGGGATCCGGGGTTCTGTTGGGCATGTGGATGCTGGCCAACTTCGATTCGGCGATCAATTACATCGAGGAGGCGCGCATCCCGGTGCGTACGGTGCAGCGCGCGCTGCTGATCGTGCTGTCCGCGGCGTTCCTGGTCTATACGATTGCGGCGATCGGCTGGCAACGTGCCGTGCCGGTCGTTATCCTCTCCAGGATCGCGGAGAACGGCGACGGTGGCCCGATCGGCGCAGTTGCCCGGGAATACCTGCCACCGGCATTCTCCTGGGTCGCCATCTTCGTCGTCATTACCTCGGCCATGGCCGGCCTGCAGGTCTCGATGACGGCCGGCGCCCGCACCGCCTATCGAATGGCGCAGGAAGGCTATCTGCCGTCCCTCTTCGGGCGCACCAACCGCCATCGCGCGCCGTGGATCAGCGTGGTGGTGATCGCAGCAGTCTCGATCGGATTCGTGTGGTTCGAGCCGTTGTCCGGTGAAATGTTCTACTACAACGCCATCGTGGTGACGCTGGCGCTGTCGTACATGTCGGCGCTGGCGGCATTCACGCGATTGATGTTTGCGCGCCACGCGCCGTGGCGGGCCAGCCTGGCCTCGATCCTGCCGGTGTTCGCCATGGTGGTCCTGGGCTTTCTGATGTACTCGGCGGGCGCCGAGCCCGCCGATCCGAAGGACATGTATCAGGCCTGGTACATCGGCGCCGGCGTGCTCGCCTCGAGTCTCGTGATCGTTGTTTTTGGCAGATCCGCCAGGACGGCGGACGCGGTGGATGGGCCGATTCCGCAGGAAATACCATGATCGCGCGCAACCTGCGCCGTCGCGCGATCGAGCGGAGTGCTCACGGTGAGTGATTTTCAGGGTCAGTGCGTGCTGGTGACCGGAGCCGCCGGCGGCATCGGTCATGCCATCGTCCGCGCGTTCGCGGCTGCAGGGGCCGCCGTCGTGGGAATCGATCGGGCTGCAGGCGCCGACGACGGGATTCCAGTCATAAGTGCGGATCTGCTGAATGAGCAGGATGTGATCGGCGCCGTGGCGCGCGGCGCGGCGCAGCTGGGCAAGATCCACGTACTAGTGAACTGTGCCGGTACCGATGGGGAGCATCCACTGGCCAGCTTCGAGATCAGGGATTTCGACCGGATCTTCGGTGTCAACGTCAGGGGAACGATCCTGGTAACCCGCGAAGCCCTGAAGCACATGAAGGCAGGTTCCCGCATCATCAACATAGCCTCGGAACTGGCCTTCATCGGTCGCGGCGGACAAGGCTGCTATTCGGCAAGCAAGGGCGCCATCCTGACGCTCACGCGCTCCTGGGCCCGTGAACTCGGACCCGACATCCAGGTCAATGCGATTGCTCCTGGACCGATCGACGCGCCGATGCTCCGGTGGGAGAGCATTAGCGAGCAGGTCAGGCAGGAAGAGGTGCGTAACCCCGCTGGGCGCATCGGCAAACCCGACGAGGTCGCCAATGCGGTGCTGTTCCTGGCTCATCCGAAGACGACCTACATCACCGGTCAGTGCCTGAACGTCGATGGCGGTGTCGCCATGCACTGAAGGCTGCTCACACCAGCTTCGGCTTGTACGCGTAGGCGGCCTGGATGTTTCGAATCGTCCATTCGCCGGCCCGCACCGGAGGATATTTGGCGGGCCTGGCCGCGTCCGTGCAGGACGGCAGGCACTCGACCACGGCGTGATAGTTGGCGCCGTAAAAGAACACCAGGCTGTAGCGTTCGCCGCCCGACTGATTGATCACACGGTGCAGGGTCGACCTGAACTGATCGTTGGTCCAGCGCCCCATGCAGTCGCCGATGTTGATGAGGAGGGCACCGTCGATCGGCGGCGCCGCAACCCATTGCCCCGCGGCGTTGCGAACCTGCAGGCCGGGAGCAGTCTGGGAAAGGATGGTGAAGCACTCGTAATCCGTGTGCGCGCCGATGCCGATCCGGTTGGGATCGATTGCCCCCTCCTGAGGAGGGTAGCGGATGACGCGCAGTTGCCCCATCGGCTTGGTGATCTTGTCGTCGAACCAATGCTCATCCAGCCCCAGGGCCAGTGCGAAGCCGCGGAACAGGAGCCGGCCCAAGCCCACCATCTCATCCACGTAGCCGGACACTGCGGTTCGAAATGCGGCTGGCCGCTCGGGCCAGAGATTGGGTCCGTACATCGGATTGCCGGCAAGGTAATCCGCATCATCGGCTGGCAGCTCGACCGAGACCTCGTACGCTTCCTGCACGTCAACCGCATCGGGATTGTTGATGTCCGCGTTCAGGACGCCCTTCGCGCAGTAACCCCGGTGACGGTCGCTCCTGGTAATGTCCACCGCGAGCTTCTCTGGCGCGGGCAGCGCGAAAAACTCCCTGGCGGCGGCGTAGACATCGTCCTGCAATCCTTGCCGGACACCGTGGTTCGTCACGTAGAAGAATCCGACGCGCTCGCAGGCGTCCCGGATCCGGGCGGCAACCGCGCCCCGCCGATCGATCGCGGTATGTTCGAGATCGGCGATATCGATGACTGGAATGGATTTGAAATCCAGCTGCTGCGCCGAAAGATCCGCGCGATCGATGTCCAACTGGGTGCGCGTTTGCAGATCAGTCACGTGAATCCTCCGCCTGCGGGCGCGATCGGCAGTGGATCGTGCCGTGAATCGCGAGACTGAGCAATATAATGTTGCCGGATGCGAAGGAAAACTCCATGGGTTCTGTTGCGAGGAAAGTTATGGGAAATGTCGCTCCGGGTGGCTCGGATCTGCAGCGCGTGCCGGCCCGTCGGGGGGTTGCCGCGAGAGTCGAGCGCGGTCAGGTCATCACGATCATCAACACCAGTGGCAAACAGGTGGTCGATACCTGGGCCTTCAATCCGGATGACTTCGACGAGCATCTGTCGATGGAACATTGCCGGGTGGCGCTGTGCAAGCTGGTGCCCGCGGTCGGCGACGCGCTGGTTACCAATCGCCGCCGTCCTATCCTGTCGCTGCTCGAGGACACAACCGCCGGCGCTCACGACACGCTCATGGCAGCTTGCGATGCACGACGCTATGAGCTGCTGGGCGCGGTGGGTTACCACGACAACTGCGCCGACAACCTGAGGAACGCACTACAGGCGATCGGTCTTTGGAGCACGGCCACGCCCAGTCCGCTGAATCTCTTCATGAATGTGCCCTGGCGGGCCGATGGCGCGCTCAAGTTCGAAAGGCCTACGAGCCAGGCCGGTCAGTATGTGTCGCTACGTGCCGAGATGGCACTCATCATCGTGCTTTCGGCGTGCCCCCAGGACATGAATCCCGTTAACGACATGAAGTCGACCGACGTGCATTTCCGCATTTCCGATCAATAGCTTACCGAGCGTTGGGTCGCGGTGGCCGCGGTCATCACCGCTCCCCGAGGACCGCGGTGAAGGCCTTGTTCGCGCGATCGATGACTTGTGCAAAGCGCTCGCGCAGCAGCGGCGACATCCGCAGCAGCCGTGATCTGCCGTCGGCCGGGTTCGACAGTTCCTCCAGATAACCCTCGTCGATCGCGCGGCGTACATATTTCATGGCGGTCTGCATGCTCAGGCCGGTGACCAGTTCGTAGGCGTCTGTCTTGGTGACCGCGGTATCGGCTCGCAGCCAAAGCTCGGTGAAAAGCCGCGAAAAATAGACGTCGCTGAAACCGGTCTCGGGAAAGGCTGCCACCCAGGCGTCGTCGAGTTCACGCAAGGCGAGCAGAAAGCGGGTGCGTGTGGTTTTTTGCCGGCTCGCTGACCGCGCCGCTGTCGATCTGGGCGGATTGTGAGACTTGTTCTTGGCGCTCATCGTCGTGATCCAGAATACCACCCCGCATGGCGCGCACCTAGAATGTGCAGCGGCTGCGCGCGACGCCTGCAAATGGCGCAGCCACGGCTCAAGTCGTGCCGTCGGGCGAAGGCCATGGTAATTGAACGCGCAGAGCCATACACTTCCATTTTTATAGGTAAATCCGTAGCCACTGCCCGCCGCGAGGGTTCGTCGGATAATGCTGCAGACGCTTTCCAGGGCAAGCCTGTTTCGCGAGCCGGCCGGGGCGCTGCCCAACACCCTGGTGCTGCTGGCCACGACCCTGGGCTGGTTCGCGTCGTTCATCCTGATGGGCGCGCACGATGTGTTGCTGAACATTGTCGGCGTGCTGTTGTGCGGTCACACGATGGTGGTGGCGGCATATCTGATACACGAAGCTGCGCATCAGACGCTGTTCGCGAGCGCCAGCGCCAATCAGCGTGTCGGCGAGTGGTTGGGTTTTATCGCCGGTTCGAGTTATGTATCGTTCGAGCGCATCAGGCACATGCACATCCGGCATCACCGCGACCGCGTCGACCTGATCTGCTTTGACCTCAAGGGGCTGTTACGACGGCGCCCGGCAGTGCGCCGTCTGCTGAAGATCGCTGAGTGGGCCTACATTCCGGCCACCGAAATCCTGCTGCACCTGCAGATCGCTTGGCGGCCAATCCTGGTGCGCAGCCAGCGCCGCTACCTGCCGCGGGCGCTCGGGATGCTGGTGATCCGATCGCTGTTGCTGGCCGCGCTGGCGGTCTGGTCCCTGAAGGCGTTCGTGCTTTATCTGCTCGCCTACGGCCTGATGCTCCATGTGCTGAATTTCTTCGATGCCTTTCACCACAGTTTCGAGCAGTATGTGGTTGATCCCGATCAGGCGGTGCCGAAGGAGGACCGGGATCGGGCGTACGAACAGGCCAACACCTACTCCAACCTGGTGTCCGCCGGCCGGCCCTGGCTGAATCTTCTGACCCTGAATTTCGGCTACCACAATGCGCATCACGAGCGCCCCGGCACACCGTGGTATCGGCTGCCGGCGTTGCATCGTGCGCTATACGGAGACGACGTGCAGGCGGTGTTGCCGCTGAGCGAGCTGGTGTCGACGTGGCACCGCAATCGTGTGCGTCGGGTGAGCGCCGATAGCTACGGTGTCCCGGGCGCCGGGCGGCGCCGTGGGGACGGCTTCATCGGCACGCACGGCGTGTCCTTTCTGACCGTGGTCTGACCGCAGTACGCGGTAGGTGGGCGCCGGCCAGTCGTGGTCTTCTAATAGCGGCCGCCCGACGAGGACGAGGACGAGGAGGAGGACGAGCCCATGCGTCCGCCAGAAGAAGAACTACCCATGCGTCCGCCAGAAGAAGAACCACCCATGCGGCTGCCGGAAGACGATGACGATCCTGTGCTCGCGCCATTCGGAGGCGTCATGTTGTTTCCGCTGCCGGGGGTCTGGGCAGGGGACGACGGCTGCACCCCATTGGGGGGCGGTTGGCCAACGTTGCCGGACTGCTGGCCACTAGTACCGGACTGCTGGCCAGCTCCGCCAGATGGCGCCCCGCCGGACGGGGCCGCTGCCATCAGAGCCGCAGATCCAACGGCCAAGCCGGCGATCGCAATGCTTGAGAACGCGATTTTCTTGAAGAACATGGTATTTCTCTCAGGTATCCGTAGACCTTCAATCTAACGTCAGCCTGCTGCGCCGGGCTGTCGGATCACCACCCGTGTCACCGTAAGTGCGCGCGCCCGAATCACCGGCGTGCATCCGACGTCACTGCGCCACAAGTTACGATGCGGCCCGGCAGCACAGACTCGCCGCTTACTCGGTCAGACTAGCTACCCTCGCGCACTGGACTTTGCGTCATTTCGTCCACGACCTTATCTGCCTACAGCACGATATCACGCGTGGCCGGTGCAAAATCCCGCTCGCGCGTCGTCAATTTACTGGCAGCGGATTGCATATTTCGGCGAGGAGAACTCCCGGTCTGACGCATCCCGGATCACGAATCATCGTCATTCGACGAAGGGGTCTACCTCTACCCGTCGGCCGCACAGGAACGCGTCTGCCACCAGCTGCAGCGGCGCCAGGTCGACATCGACGCTTCGGCTACCGATCAGCTGCGCAAAGCGCGCGTACAAGCTCGGATACTCCTCGCTCAGGGGAGTTTCCACCGGCCGATCATCGATTTTCATGACGCTGCCGCCCATCAGCAGGCTGAGCCGGCCAGTATCCGTTTCGACATCGATGTCCCAGCGTGGGACTCCAGGCTGAAGAAAGTCGAGCTCCATGCGCACTGGAGCCCCGTCGGCGCTCGCCAGCTGCAACCGCGCGGCGATCGGCGTCTCGCAGTTTCCTGGAAATGACAGTTCCGCATCCTTGACCCTGAGCCCGCCGGGGATGAGGCGAGTCAGGATCGACAGTGCGTTGACGGCCGGATCGAATACTCCCAGACCGCCCGCTTTCCAGATCCAGGTCTGACCGGGATGCCAGACGCGCACATCTTCCTTCCAATCGACTCTGACGCTGCGGATCCTGCGGTCGGCGAGCCAGACGCGGGCGGCGTCGACGGCGCGGGCGTGTTGCGAGTGCCAGGCCGCGAACAGCGCGACGCCTCTCTGCCTCGCGAGCTGCACGAGCTCGAGCACCTCGCCCACGGTCGTACCTGGCGGCTTTTCGAGCAGGACGTGCCGGCCCTGTTCCAGCGCGTAGCGGGCGGTCTGGTAACGCGCCTGGGGCGTAGTGCACAGCGCGACCGCCGCAACCTGCGGCAGCGCCTGCAGCATCGCCTGGATGTCGGGGTAGTGCGGCAGCCCATCGAGCCGGCTGTGGGGGCTGGCAACGGCGATCAATTGATACGCGTCACTGGCGCTCAGGGCGGGAACATGCCGGTCGCGCGCGATCTTGCCGAGGCCGACGATAGCAATCCTGATGGGCGTCATCGGCACGATCCGCTAGCGGTTTGAGACCGCCGAAAAGCGGCGCGTCGCCGGAGACGCCTCGCGTCTGCTGATGATGTCCAGCGCTTCCTGGATCAGCCGGCGCATGGCCTCGCCGGCCTCAGCGGCTTTGCCGGCGATGATCGCATCGGCGACTCTCCTGTGCTCGGCAACGCTGCCCAGTCGCACGCCCTTGTAGCGGTTGGTCATGCGGATGCTGAAGCGCAGCGCGGTGGAAGTGAAGCCCGTGAGTTGAGTGTAGAACCTATTGCGGCTCGCCCGCAGCACGGCCACGTGAAACGCGATGTCCGAGTCGAGCGGATCGTCATCGCCGCGATCGGCGGCTTGCATGCGTGCGATCGCGTTGCCGATGGCGGCCTTCTCCGCGGCACCTGCAACGCTGGCCGCGAGCGCTGCCGCGGCCGGCTCCACAGCCAGGCGCAATTCGGTGAACTCGACCAGCAGTGCGCGCGAGAATCTGCGCTCCAGAAGCCAGCCGAGCACGTCCGGGTCGAGCAGATTCCATTGCTCTTCCGGCTGCACCCAGGTGCCACGGCGCGGTCTGGCTGCCAGCAGCCCCTTCGCGGTCAGCATCTTGACCGCCTCGCGCAGCACCGGGCGACTGGCGTCGTACTGCCGGCACAACTGCGCTTCGATCGGGATGGGATTGTCGGCGGAGTAGACGCCGGTGATGATCGCGATGCCGATCTGGTTGGCGATGCTGAACGTCAGATTCCGGCCTCGATCACGACTATTCACTGCTGGTACTC
>Ga0302326_10001918_pt1 | contig 51844 bp, 45 predicted proteins | sample Palsa_T0_3_FD_202264 | JGI IMG/M metagenome (GOLD analysis project Ga0302326, IMG submission 202264) | Peat permafrost microbial communities from Stordalen Mire near Abisko, Sweden - Palsa_T0_3 | ecosystem: Environmental > Terrestrial > Soil > Palsa > Peat permafrost | place: Sweden: Abisko...
GGCCGCCGTGGCGCCCTTCACATCCCCCTCGAGTGTCTTCAGCGCCGCGTTGCGAAGCCCCTGCTCAAGCGGGCCCAGCAGCGCGACCGCCGCCACGCCGAGCGTGGCCACCGTGGTCACCAGCACGGCGCCGACGATCCGACCGCCAAGGCCGAGCGCACTGAGCCGCGGTCGCTTCGGCACGACTACGGCCCTCTCAGACGGTACCCAGCGCCGCGTACGGTGAGGATATAGCGCGGTTTCTCGGGCTCGGGCTCCAGCTTCTCGCGCAGGTGACGAATGTGCACGTCGATCGCCCGCGGATCGCGGTAGGCACTGTCACCCCAGATCGCCCGCAGCAACTCCTGCCGGTTGAGCAGCCGCCCAGGGTCGGCCATCAGCGCATCGAGTAGCTCGAACTCCGAGAAGGTCAGCCGCACCGGCTCGCCGCCGATCGTGACCTCTCGCTGGGCACGATCGAGCCCGATCGGACCCACCACCAGCACCTCGTCGGCCATCGCCCGGGTCCCCGCGCGTCTGAGCACGGCCCGGATCCGGCTGCGCAGCTCGGCCAGCCCGAACGGCTTGGTCACGTAGTCATCAGCACCTGCCTCCAGGCCAAGCACGGCGTCGGCCTCGGAGTCAAGCGCGGTCAACATGATGATCGGCACCACATTGCGTCGCCCGCGCAGGGTTCGGCAGACCTCGTACCCGTCGGGTCCGGCGCCCAGCGCGACGTCGAGCAGCACGATGTCGAAATGATCAGTGCTGGCCCGGTCGATCGCCGCCCGCCCGTCGGCTACGGCCATGACGCGATGGCCCTCGCGTGAGAACGACCGAGTCAGCATCTCGCGCAGATCAGATTCGTCGTCGACGACGAGAATGCTGAGCGAGGCGCCGGCGCTGCGGGCCGGGGCAGGGGTCTCTGTGCGATGTTCGGCCAACATCCGTCCAGTTGTTCTGGTGTGAAGCTCAGACGCGATCGTAGCGAGCGGCGTTTCACCACGTGGACGCTGCGCAGCGGATTGCTATGACGCGGACGAACCGCGAGCGACTGTCCGCATTAGAGCGACGACGGTAGCCAAGGCGCAACTGGACCTCAGCACCGTCGCAGCAGGTCGACCACTCGGTCGATCAATCCGTCGTCCAGCGCGTCCGTCCAGGAGCGCGGCCAGGCCAACCCGGCTCCGGCAACGCGAGTGGGGTATTCCTCGGCGCGTCCCAGCGCAACCCGGATGGCCTCTGTGATGGCCGCGGCGGTCGGCTCGGCGACGACGAGGTTAGGCGAGCGCGCCTGCAGCCAGTCCCGATCCTTGACGCCGTGGCTATTGGTCACCGTGCACATGGCGGCGGACGCCATCTCGAGCGAAACCAGACTCGGGTGGGGTGTCGCCAGCAGAGCCAGACCCACGTCGTGGGCGCGCAATAGCCCGACATAGGCCTGCGGCTCAGCGCACTCGAGCGCCACGAGATCGACCCCCGGTGCCAGCTCGATCGGCGGCTGGGGACGTTCCGATCCAATGCCGTTGACCTCCCAGCCGGCCAACCAGCCCGCCTGGGCCGCTCGCGCGAGCCCGATCATCCCCAGCTCAAACATGGTGCGCGTCGCGTCCGGTTCGGGGCGGCAGTGGAACAGCAGCCGTCGCGAGGTTCGCATCCGCAGTTCCTCGAGGGTGGGCGGATCGACCGCGGCGATGGCATCGTCAAAGCTCAGCGACGCGCCGTTCCCGGCAGAGCCCTCGGTGGCGAACACGCCGATTCTCAGGGCCCGAAAATAATCACGGAGCGGCTCGGTGGAGAACAGCGCGACGTGGGGGAAGCGGTAGCTCTCCTCTGCCGCCATTGATAAGCCGCCGGCCGCGAACGCCAGCGGCTCGTATTCCTGGATCAGGTAGAGAAACCGCTCCCGACCGAGGGCCTGGGCTGCCTCCCACGCGATATGAGCCGTTGACCATGTGGTCGCGATGAAGGAATCACGCGGACTCACCGGCACGACGGTCGCGCGGTCCGCCGCATCGATCAGCTCCAGACGACCGTCGGCGGCCTCCAAGCCCGAGTGGGCTCGCGGCCGCTGCACCCGGTCGGGCGGACGCTCTGCCTCGCGCGCGCCGTCGCAGGCGACGATGCGCACCCGTACCCCTCGCTGTCCCAGCCGCGCGCCGAGGTTGAACGCTGCCGAATGGCCGCCGCGGAGAGGCTCTCGGTCCGCGCGCGCCAACAACACGTTGACCCGCTCGGGCTCGGCGGGTGAGCGCTCGAGCGCGAGCGGCCGGATCTGCTCAACCAGCGACCCGATGGACCGCAGGCCAGCCCGCGGTGTCCGAGCGGGAGTCTCATCGAAGGCGCTCGAGAAGCGGGCGTCGGCGAGACGCGGCCGGTGGCGGCCAGCCCGCGACATGACCCGCCGCCAGACTAGAGCGCTGAGCAGATCACGTTCGGCACCCAGCGTGGCCGACCGCTGCGGACCGGCGGTGAGCGCCTGCAACGCGAGTCGCGCCCGCGCTTTGGGTGACGATTCAATCGCCATCAGGCGCCCGAGCGCCAACCGCTTCTCGGGATCCAAGCGGGCGCCGAACCGGTACTCTAGCGTCCACCCCTGCGTGAATATTCGCAGCAGGTCGTGGCGGTATGCCGCGCGGCTGTGGAGCATCCACGCCCCACGCCGGTCGAGGTCTTCGGGGCGCTGCCCGTTGAGAAAACCGAGCGCGTTCTCGCCGTGCTGGACGTAGTCATACAGGGGCCGGTCGACGTAGGCGAGCCGGCCGGACGCGAGAGCCACCACCGCCAGCCAGTGGTCGTGGTAGGCCGTGCCGACCGGAGGCGGGAACGGGAGCAGGTCGTCGAGCAGTCCGCGACGAAACAGCGATGCCGCACCGGTGACGGAGTTAGCCACCAGCATGCGCCCAAGATCGGACGAGTTGTTGCGCCGATGCTGAAAGAAACTCGAGCTGACGGGGTGTCCGTCTGACGTGATCACCCGGCAGTCGCTGTAGGCGAGCTGTGCGCCGCCTCCCAGTGCACCAACGAGCACGTCGAGCTTCTCGGGACGCCACCAATCGTCTTGATCGGCGAGGGCGACGAATTCTGTCTGCGAGCCGACGAGGCCGAGTGCCCGTTCGAAGTTCCGGTAGAAGCCGAGCCTGACCGGGCTGCGCTCGACGATGAACCGGTCGTCCTGTCCGAGCAGGGCGACCATACGGTCGAAGCTCTGGGGCGGCGAGCGGTCATCGCTGATCAGACACTCCCAGTCGTCACGGGACTGGGCTCGGATCGACTCGATCTGGCGCGCGAACAGCTCCAGCGGCGGATCGTAGGTGGCCATGCAGATCGCGATGCGCGCACCAGCCGACCGCGGCGGCGACGATGGCAGCAAGACGATGTTGTCGATTGCCCGCTGCTCGCGGCGGCCGTTTGCGAGTTCCGCCTGCAAGAAGATCTGGTGGCGGGTCCGCGCCGCGACGCCGGGTAGCGGCAGCACCGCATAGAAGCCGCTGGCGTACGAATGGCCAAGCGGATCCTCGACGGGATACAGCGCGCGATACACATCGGGACGCGGCAGCGAATGGGCCAGCGCGCCGAACGAGAGCCGATTGATGACGAAACGCAGCTCGCGGAGCGGCGCCTCTCGGTGAAAGCACCACCCCAGCAGGGGCACCGCCGAGCCGCCGCCGACCGCGAGCTCCGACGGCGCGGGCTGTTCAATCGCCCACTTGAGCCCGTCCTCCTGCGGTGACCGAAACGATACGCGCGGGCTCGTCACGTGGCGGCCGATGATAGAACCGAGGACCGAGACGACTGGCTCGCGACGCGTGAGGATCCGGGGTGGATCCCGGCGCCGGAGACCGCCCTCAGCTCCGCCCAGCGGCTTCGAGCTCCCGGGCCGACGGCGAGGGTTCGCGCACCGGCACGACCAGCCTCCGCGGCGCCAGCCGGCCGGCCGCCGCCAGCGCCCACAACACCGCCAGCCACGTCAACGTGGCCAGCGAAACGTGCACCCAGACCAAGTCGCTGGGGAGCTTGAGCTCGTACTGGACACTTCCGATCAGGCCCTGAGCCGCAACCAGCACGCCGAGGACCGTGACCGGCTCGAGCGCATCCTGGGAAGCGCCCCGGTGCCGGCGCAGCAACCATACGGCGATGACCGCGACGCCGAACAGGGCCGCGATCGTCGCGTGACGATGAATGACCCACGTCAGCGTGTCGTCACCCTTGAAGTGCAAACGATGGATCCGCTGGCCCGGCGAGCCGCCGGCGTGCGGCCCGGCGGCAGTGGCAGCCGTCCCGGCGAAAATCGTCAGGGCGGCCAGCGGCGCGAGTGCCCGAACGGCCCACACAGACAGCCGATCGGTGGACACCGGACGCCAGCCGCGTTCATGGGTGGCCCGCCAGGCCAGCGCGACCGCTGCGATCAGGATGATCATCGAGAGGCTGAAATGAGCCATCACGAACCCCGGTGCGAGGTGCTCACGGACAGTGAATCCGCCCAGCACCGCCTGGGCCAGGACACCCAGCGGAAGCAGCACGGCGAGGATGGCGAGGTCACGCCGGAACGGTCGGCGGGTGAACGCGAGCGCCGCAGCGAGGACGGTGATCACACCGACCAGACCTGACAACGCCCGATTGCCGAACTCGATCAAGGCGTGGGTCGACAGCGGGGGCAGCGCACTGCCGTAGCACTTGGGCCAGTTCGGACAGCCGAGCCCCGACCCGGTCAGCCGGACCGCGGCGCCGGTGAGGACAATCAGCGTCAGCGCCGCGAGCGTCACGTAGGCGACGCGGCGGTACTGGGCGGGGGTTACGGCGAGGCGCTCGCGCATCGGAGAGGAAGGATGCCGAAGAACGTCATCGGACGCGTAGCCTAGCCGCCGTCGGAGGTTGGCTGGGCGAGCCGGCTGCGCTCAGCGAATCGATTCAACCCACGACGAACTGGCACCGGCGACGTGATAACGAAATTCTGCTAGCTTCGGCGGGCTTTAACCAGCCGGGTCAATTAGGGACTGGGCGCTGCGGCGCCCAGTGGCCAACGGCGGACAACTTGTCGAGAGAATGGAGGGGCGTTGTCGACTCACGCGAGTAAGCGCCTGTGGCGTCATCGTGCCGTGGTCGTGTTCGTGGTCACGAGTATTGCTCTGGCGCTGGGAGCGCTGAGTGCTGTGCTCGCCCGCGGATCCACCCCCGCCGCGCAAGCGGCGCCCGTGTTCCTCGCCCACAGCGCCAACGCGCTCGCGGCTCCCACGCTGCCCAGCGGCTTCCAGGACAGCGTCGTGTTCAGCGGCCTGACGGACCCGACTGAGGTTCGGTTCTCGCCCGATGGTCGCGTCTTCGTCGCCGAACAGAGCGGCCTGCTCATCGAATACAACAGTCTCACCGATACGACGCCGACCACGGTGGCCGACTTTAGCTCGGAGACCGACGACTGGCAGGATCGAGGACTGCTGGGCATGACGCTGGACCCCGACTTCCCGGCCAAGCCGTACGTCTATCTGCTGTACGCGTACGACGCGCCACCCGGCCAGACGGCCCCGATCTGGAACGACACATGTCCCACGCCTCCGGGCCCTCTGACCGATGGCTGCACCGTCACGGGCAAGCTGGTGCGGATCACGGTCTCCGGTGACCCGATGACGGGTGCGCCGACCACGATGGTGGGCTCGCCGACCACCCTCATCTCCGGCGAGTGGTGCCAGCAGTTCCCCAGCCACTCGATCGGGGATCTCAACTTCGGGCAGGACGGCGACCTGTACGTCTCGGCCGGCGACGGTGCCAGCTATGGCCCCTCCGACTGGGGGCAGTTCGGCGGCTCGGCTGGATCGCCCACCCCACTGAATCCCTGCGGGGACCCGCCCGCAGGCATCGGTGGGACCGAGACGCTGCCGACGGCTGAGGGGGGCGCGTTACGCAGCCAAAGCCCGCGTCGCGCTGCCGGCGAGCCGGCGAGCCTCGATGGGACGGTCTTGCGCATCGACCCGTCCACCGGTGCGGCGGCGCCGGGGAACCCATTCGCCTCCTCCCCGGACCCCGACGAGCAGCGGATCGTCGCCTACGGTCTGCGTAATCCGTTCCGCTTCACTTTCCGGCCCGGGACGAACGAGCTCTGGATCGCTGATGTTGGTCAGGCCACGTGGGAGGAGATCGACGTCGACGCAGACCCCACGGCGGCTCCGGCCAAGAACTTCGGCTGGCCGTGTTACGAAGGCACCGATCAGTACATCCCTTTCGAGACCGCCGATCAGTGCACGAGCCTGTACGCAGCCGGCACCGCAACCGGTCCGTACTACGAGTACGAACACCACGTACCCATCGTTCCGGGGGAGAGCTGTCCCACGAGCGGCTCGTCGATCACGGGACTCGCCTTCTACGACGAAGGCTCCTATCCGCCCGCCTACAACGGCGCGCTGTTCTTCGCCGACCACACGCGCAACTGCATCTGGGCGATGCTGCCCGGTGCTAACGGTCTGCCGGACCCGGCGAAGATCGAGACGTTCGTCGCCCCGGCAGCGCATCCGGTCGATCTCGAAATCGGCCCGGGCGAGGATCTTTTCTACGTTGACTTGGACGACGGCCAGATCCACCGCATCACCTACACGACTCCGTTGGGCGCTCACCCGACGACCGCGCCACCCGCGCCACCCGCTCCCCGGCTCACGATTCCCACCATCGTGCGGATCAAGGGCAACACCGCCAAGCTGTCGCTCCGGTGCGTCGGCGCCGCCACATGCAAGGGCGTGTTGCTGATCCAGAGCCATCCGCCCTCGGCGGCGGCAACCGCTAAGAAATCGAGTCAGCCGAAGCTCGTCACCTATGCGAGCGGCGTCTTCTCGATCCCGGCGGGCCAGACGCGGTCCATGACCATCACACTCTCCAAGCCCGGCAAGCGGGCGGCCGGGACCGGCCGTTCGCTCACAGCCTATGCCAACGCGAGGTTCTCCGCCGGTCACCTGGAGAGCGCGAAGATCACGCTCAACTGGAGCAGGCCGACTCTCGGAGGCCGGCGGGCCAGCGCCCATCCAGCACCGTGGTGGCTGCGATGGCCGGGATGGTGAAGCTGCCGAGGGGTTCGGCCGTGTGACGGGTCAGGGGCTGCGCAGCTCGCGCAGGTCCCACAGCCCCAACCGCTTGTCATCGTAGCCGGCTTCCCAGGGTGTTTCGACGAGCGCGTCGACCGGCGGGCGCAGTGACAGCGGCGGCAACTGGAGGTTGACTGGGCGCCAGTCGCCGAGGCTGATCGGCTTGTTCTCCTCACGGTCAATGAACGTGCTGGCGAGCAGATAACGAGCACCGCTCGCGATGATTGCGTTCAGCGCGGTGACGAGGTCGTCGTCGGGAAAGTGGATTAGGACATCGCGGCAAAGCACGAGGTCGGCGCGCGGCAGCGGGTCGCGGGTCAGGTCCCGGAGCAGAAAGCGCCGGCGTGGCCCCCCGTAGCGCAGGCGGTTGGCGAGCACGATGTCGAACACAACGTCGACTCCGATGTAGAGGTCGACGCCCAGCTCGGTTTCCCGCATCCAATTGAAATCTCCACACCCGACATCCACCAGGCTGCGAATCCCGAGCCTGGACAGCAAGCTGGGAAGCTCAAGGCGCAGACGGCGTGTGTGCTCGCGGCGCCCTCCCGGCCCGGAGCGTGACTCTCCGCCGAGACGCCACAGGTCACGGGCGTAGATGTCGGCGAACACCTCCCCGTGGCCCGAGTGATCGCGGGGATGGGTCCGAGCGTGCGGCTCGCGCGTCCATTCAGCCGAGGTCGCGCTGCGCAGCGGGGCGGACCGCTCGCCAGCGTCGGCGGGCGTGGCGCTCACGCCCTCGGCTCCCAGCGCTTCCTGATACAGCCCCGCGAACGCTGCTGCGTACTGCGGTGGGGTCACCAACGGACTCCGTGCGGCTCCATCCCGGAGCTTGTTCAACAGCCCAGGTTCGTCAACCAGGCGCTGCAGTAACTGGCCCAGCTCGCGTGGATCATCGTGCCCAAAAGTGAAGCCGTTCTCGCCTTCGCGCACGGCCTCAGCGAGCGCTCCCAGCCGTGACGCCAGCACGGGAACACCACGGCTCCACGCCTCTCGCGCGACGAGCGAATACGTCTCTGGGCACCGCGAGGGAATCAGCAGAACGTCAACGTCGGACAACAGCAGCGACAGCTCGACCGGCTCGAAGGCGCCAGCGATCCGAAGCTCCAGATCGCCGACCTCGGCAGCCCGCTGCCTCATCGCGCGTTCGAGCAAGCGGTCGTGGACGGCCCCCAAGATTGCCAGTTGGGTCGGTCCCAGCTGGGCGCCGGCCACCGCCTCGACTGCGAAGTCCGTGCCCTTGTAGGCGAGCACCACCCCGATCACGGCCAGGTTCAGCCGCCCGCGCGTCGCCGGCGTCGGACGCAGGGCGATGGGAAGGCCTGGCCGGGGAGGCACGATCGGGGGCGAGACTGTCCGTGGCTCGGAGACATCGCAGGTCTCGCGCACCCACCGCGCGAGGTACGGCGAGGAGGCGGTCACGACATCGGCTGCGCGTACCGCGTCGGTGAAGGCGTGGGCTCGAGCGCTGATCGCAGCGGCGGCGTCGGGCAGCTCCGCGAAGCAGGTCGCGACACAAGCGCGGCCACCATCGGGACCGGCGCAGACGTCCCCAGCCGTCGTGCGCAACGTCAGACGCGGACAACCCGCCTCGTGCGAATGAAAATCGAGCACGACGGGTGTCCCGCGCCGCTGGATGTGCCGGACGATGCCGGGGTCGAGCCCGTGCAAGAGCGTGATGTGGACGACGTCTGGCCGCCACTCGTCCAGCGCCCGGTCGAGTTCGCAGGTCGATTCCGCGGGATCGATGGGCAGGCCGACCGAGTCGAGCGCTACGGGCGATAGGCGCAAGACGGTGACGCCGGGGAGGCCGCGCACTGGGCGAGGGCTCGATCCATGCGCAGGCTGATCCCACGTGGTGACGAGCGCGACGTCATCACCCCGACGCAGAAGTTCGGTCGAAAGCCTCGCCACCACTCGCTCCTGGCCGTGCGCGTAGGACTCGCCGAGAAAGTGCGTGATGATCAGGACGCGCACGGCGAAGACACCGCTGTGTCTTCAGGCCCGCAACCGGACGCGGACCGTGGCTTCGTACTTCCGGGTGCGGCGCGCCGCGATGTAGCGCATCAGCGGAAGGCGGTTGAGGCGGGCATAGACGCGCATCGGCGGGCTGCAGTGAATGCGATCGAGGCGCACTCTCAGGCGGATCGCCTCCTCGCGCAAGCGGATGGTCTCCTGCCGCAGGTGAGCTGATTCGCGCTCGTAGCGGCCGACCTCCGCGCGCGCGCGGCGCTCGTGATCTTCACAGCGCTGCCACAGCTCTGCCTCCAGGGCGGCGAACCGCTCATCGCGGTCGTTCAGTTCGTCACGAGCCTGGATCAATCGATCTCGGGCCTCGCGCTCGCGCTCGCACGCGCCCTGGAGTGCCACGAGGAGATCAACCGGGCCGGGCTGCTTCGCGGCCGGCGCGACAGTGGTGGAATGAGCGTGAGAACGACCCGAGGGCATACTACGCCGGGCATATGCTACCGCTCAATAGACAAATGCCAAGGACGGCACCAGTTCGGCCAGCGTGGGCGCCGCTCGGTCGCGCTGAGAGGCCACCAGCTCGATCTCGACCGGCCACTCGATCGCGACCTGAGGATCGTCGTAGCGAAAGCCGCCCTCCGCTTCCGGGTCGTAGTACGCGGTGCAACCATAGGAGACGTCGGCGACCTCGCTCAGGACGCAGAACCCGTGCGCGAATCCCTCGGGACAGTAGACCTGGTGGTGGCGGACGTCGTCAAGCGTGAAGCCTTCCCACCGGCCAAAGCTCGGCGAGCCGGTGCGGATGTCCACCAGCACGTCGAACACCGCACCCCGCACGCAGCGCACGAGCTTGCTCATGCCGGGCTGGTAATGCATCCCGCGCACGATCCCCCGCCGCGAACGCGAATGGTTGTCCTGCACGAAGTCAGCGTCGATACCGAGGTCCGCGAACATGCTGCGGCGATAGGTCTCCAGAAAGAAGCCGCGCTCGTCGCCGTAAACGGTCGGCTCGAGCAGGAGTGGCCCTTTGAGGACCGTCTTGAGGGTGCGCATGGTGGGCACGTTAGAGCAGACCGGCTATGCCTTGAGCGCCCGACCGGCCTCCAGCGGCACGTGTCTTTGCTACGGTCCTGGGCAGCCGCAGCGCGCGCCCTGTCACCTTCGGCCGGTCGCCCGGAATCGGCCTGCGTTGCCACCTGCAACCCCCATCACTCCCGCAAGGACGCGGACGGTTCCGAGTTCGGTGCCCGACCTTGCGCCGGTTCCGCGTCTGGGGCGCGCCCGCGACTGGCCGTTCGCAATTGCCGCGATGGGCTTGGCGCTCGGGTTTGCCGCCCTCGCCATCAGGCTGTGGCAAGCCGATCTGTCGGTCCCGCTGCGCCCCGGCAACGATGCGACCCAGGTGCTCATGCTGGCCAAGGCGATCATCGATCATGGCTGGTATCTGCATATTCCCGAACTGGGAGCGCCGTACGGGTTATCGCTGAGCGACTTTCCGGCCGCGGCTGGCGACTCGATCAGCATGCTGCTGTTCAGGTTCTTCGCATTGTTCACCACCAACCCGGCGGTGGTGGTCAACCTGTACTTCCTCGCCGGCTTTCCGCTCGTGGCGGGCAGCGCCTTCCTCGTCCTGCGGCGACTGGGGGTATCCCGCCCGACGGGCACCGTGGTGGCGGCGCTCTACGCCCTGTTGCCGCCGCATTTCCTGCGCGGGGAGATGCATCTGTTCCTGGGGGCGTACGTCTCGGCCCCGATCGGCTGCTACCTGATCCTGCGGACACTCGGAGATGAGCCCATCTTCGTCCGTGCCCGAAGCCGGAGCCGAGCTCGGAGCCCGGCATCGAGTTGGCTCTCGCCACGGAACCTCAGACCGCTGGGACTATGCGTCCTGATCGGCGCACTGGGGACCGATTACGCGATCTTCACGATCGTGCTGCTCATCCTCTGCAGCGCCATCGGCGTCGCGTGGAGCCGGCGTCCGCGACGCCTCGTCTCCCCGACCGTGCTGTGCGTGGCGATCGCCGCCACCCTGGGGCTTCAGTACCTGCCCACGGTGATCTACCACGCGAGTCACGGTCCGAACCCGGTGGTGGGCAAGCGCTACCCATTCGAGAGTGAGAACTACGGGCTGAAGTTGGGGGCCTTGATTCTCCCCCAGCCCGAGGACCGGATTGCCCCGCTGGCGGCGATCGGGAAGGCCTACGCGACCCAAGAGGACGACCTCGGCCCGCCCAACGAGGACAGCTACGACACGCTCGGCTTGATCGGAGCGATCGGCTTTCTGGGACTGCTCGCGTTCGGCATCGGGGCCATCGTCCGGCGCGGACCGCCTTCCGGCCCGCCGTCGGTGGCACACCGCGCGGCGCTCGCGACGCTGGTTGCGGTGCTCGCCGGCGTCGCCGGGGGGTTCCCGATCGTGTTCGCGATTTTCGTCACGCCCGACGTGCGGGCGTGGAATCGGATCGCCGTCTTCATCGGGTTCTTCGCCCTGCTCGCGGTCGCACTCGTCCTCGACCGGGTGCGGTCTCGGCTCGCGGGCGACCCACGACGGAGACTGATCGCGTCGGGGATCCTCGCCGCGGTGCTGCTGTTCGGCGTGTACGACCAGACGAATAACGGACCCGCCTTCGTTCCCCCGTACAGCCAGTACGTCGCCAGCGCCCACAGCACCAGCGCGCTGGTGGCGGGCATTGAGCGCGAGCTCCCGCGGGGAGCCTCGGTGTGGCAGCTCCCTTACACCGGCTTCCCCGAGACGCCGCCGCACGCCGCGGAGCTTTCGTACGATCAGCTCGTCCCTTACCTCTATTCCCACGGTCTGCATTGGAGCGCAGCGGCGCTGTTGGGTCGCCCAACCGATTGGCAGGCGCGGCTGACCAAGGTTCCCCTGGCGAGCGAGCTCCCAGGCGTGAGCGCCGCCGGGTTTGATGGCGTCCTGGTCGACCGGCGGGCATACAAAGACGCCGGTGTGGCGGTCGTCGCCGAGCTCACGCGGCTCGTGGGGCCACCGTCGATCACGAGCGCCGACCGCCGCTACGCCTTCTTCGACCTGCGCTCCTATGGGCGCGCGCTGCTGGCCCGGATCGGGCCGGAGAAACTCGAGGCGCTGGCTCGGGCGACGGTCGGACCGGGCGCGCCGACGTAATTGCTCCCCACGGCTGAGCGTTCGATTCGTTGCTACCGTGCCGGGGCCAAGCGTGAAGCTCTCTGCCGTCATAGCTTGTTACCGCGACGCTCAAGCAGTGCCGATCATGTACGAACGACTCGTGAAGACGTTCGGGGAGATCGGGGCCCAATACGAGATCATCTTCGTCAACGATGCATCGCCCGACAACGCGCGCGAAGTGCTGGCCGGGCTGGCGGCCCTCGATCCCAACCTGGTCGTGATCAACCACGCCCGCGCGTTCGGCTCCCAAAGCGCGTTCACGTCCGGCATGCGGATCGCCACGGGCGACGCCGTGATCCTGATGGATGGAGATCTGCAGGACCCGCCGGAGTTGATCCCGGAGTTCGTGGCCCGCTGGCAGGAGGGCTACGACGTCGTCTACGGCGAGCGCGTGGGCCGCGTGGCTTCACGGGTGATGCGTTTTGCCTATAAGGGGTTCTATCGCGTGTTCAAGAGCCTGGCCTACGTCGACGTTCCGCTCGACGCGGGTGACTTCAGTCTGATCGATCGCCGTGTGGTCGACGCGATGAACTCACTGCCCGAGAAGCACCGCTTCCTCCGCGGTTTGCGTGCCTGGGTCGGGTACAAGCAGCTTGGCGTCCCGTACGTCCGCCCCGAACGGATGTTTGGCCGCTCGACCAACTCCCTGCGCAAGAACCTCGGCTGGGCGCGCCGGGCAATCGTGGCGTTCTCCTATGTCCCGCTCGACCTCATTACGGCGCTGGCGCTGTTCGTCGTGGCGATCTCGCTGCTCGGGCTATTCGCCGAGGTGATCGTGCGGATCGCCGATCCCAGCTCGGCACCCAAGGGATTCACAACCGTGATCGCGATCATCCTGTTCATCGGCGGCATACAGCTTCTCTGCCTCAGCATCATCGGCTCCTACATGGCGCACATGTACGAGGAGGTCAAGGGCCGCCCATCGTTCGTGGTCGAGTCGGTCATCAATCCGCCGTCGAAGGCGAATATCCCTCCGGGAGCGATCATCGTTGCCCGTGCCGAGCCTGCCTCGGAACTGTCGTCAGAGCCAAGGGTGAAGACCTGAGCGCGATCGGAAACTCAGAGGCAATACCCGGGCTGCTGCCGACCCGCTGCGCGATCTGCGGCGTCTTCGATCAGGCTGACGAGCTGTATCCGGCCAACCTGGGGTCCGACGCGTTCACGGCCGCGGTCTTCTCGGCGCGGCGGATGCCAGACCGCACGCGCCACCGCATGGTTCGCTGTCGGCGCTGCTCGCTGGTGCGCGCCGACCCGGTGCTCGACCCCGATGTATCGGCCGAGCTCTACCGAGCCTCGTCGTTTGACTACGGCGAGGAGCTTGATGGGCTCCGGGCCACCTATGGCGCTGCGCTGGACCGGCTATCGGTGCTCGCGCCGGGACGACATGGACTGCTCGACATCGGGTGCGGGAACGGGTTCGTGCTCGACATCGCCCTTGACCGCGGTTGGCGCGAGGTTCGCGGGGTCGAGCCGAGCGCCGACGCGATCGCTCGGGCTGACCCCCGAGTGCGAGACCTGATCGTGGCCGACGTCATGCGACCAGGCCTCCTTGCGGCCGCGTCGTTCGACGCCGTGACGTTGTTCCAGGTGCTGGATCACATGCCCGATCCGACGGCGTTGTTGCGGGAGTGCCATTCGATCCTGCGGCCGGGCGGAGCGATCATGGCCTTCAACCACAACGTCACGGCGTGGTCGGCGCGGGTGTTGCGCGAGCGCAGCCCGATCATCGACGTCGAGCACACCTACCTCTACTCCCCGGTGACCATGCGGCGGTTGTTCGAAGGGGCCGGGTTTGAGGTCATCGGCGTCGGCCCGGTCCGCAACACCTACTCGCTCGCCTACCTGTTCCATCTCCTCCCGCTGCCCCAGAAGCTCAAGACAGCGACGCTTCCGCGTCTGCGCAGCACGCGGCTCGGGCGCGTCCAGATGACGGTTCCGCTGGGGAACCTGTGCCTGCTCGCCCGGCGCGGCCCATGAAGGCCCTCGTCACGGGGGCTGGGGGGTTCGTGGGGGCGAACCTGGTTCGCCACCTGATGGCGACCGGCCACGAGCCGACCGCGGTGGTCCGTCCCGGTTCCGTCCCCTGGCGGCTCCGCGAACTCGAGGACAACGTCGCGATCCGGGCCGCCGATCTGCGAGACCCGGATGCGGTGCACCGTGCGGTGCTCGACACGCGGCCAGACGTCGTCCTTCACCTGGCTGCGCACGGGGCGTACTCGTGGCAGCAGGACTTCGACGCGATGCTCGCCGTCAACGTCCGGGCAACCGAAGCGCTTCTGCTCAGCGCGCGCGAGGTCGACGCTCGGCTCGTCAACGCGGGATCGTCCTCGGAGTACGGGCGCCAGGATCACGCTCCGTCGGAGTCAGAGCCGGTGGAGCCGAACTCGCGCTACGCGGTGACGAAGGTCGCCGCAACGCAGCTGTGCCGGTTGGCGGCGGCAACCTACGGGCAGTACGCAGTCACGCTCAGGCTGTATTCGATCTACGGTCCCTGGGAGGAGCCCGGGCGGCTGATGCCGACGCTCGTGCGCGACGCACTCGCGGGCCGATTGCCGCCCCTGGTCGGACCGGAGACGGCGCGGGACTTCGTCTGGGTGCACGATGCCTGCGCTGCCTTCCTCGCCACCGCGCTCGCCGACCTCACCGACCCTGGTGCGGTGCTGAACGTGGCCAGCGGCACCCAGACGACCCTGCGTTCGCTCGTCGCGCTCACGCGCGACCTGTTCAAGGTCGACGCAGAGGCGGCCTGGGGGACGATGGAGGCGCGCAGTTGGGACACGGGTGTCTGGGTGGGGCGACCTGACGCCGCCGCAGCAGCGCTCGGCTGGCACGCGAGCACGCCACTCGATCAGGGCTTGCGGCGGCTGGCGGAATGGCTCCAGGCCCACCCGGAGCTGGCCTCGCGCTACGCGCCGGAGCCCGATCGCATCGGCGCCTCGTGAGGCGCGGGCGGGAGCGCGAGAACCTCGCCCGGCGCTCAGAGGAGCGCTGGCGGCCGCCGATCTTCGAACCGACGAACGACATGCGCAGCCGGATCGCTGCTGCCGTCCGCCGGTTCTTCGACTTGCAGGCCGGGTCATTGTGGCGTGATCTCTCAGCGGAGCTCCCGACGGTGCGCGGCACGCTCGTTGACGTGGGCTGCGGCGCCCAGCCGTATCGGCGACTGCTGCCCACCGATACCGAATACGTCGGCCTCGACATCGAGCGTGCGCAGGCCGACTTTGGCTATGCGATCCCGGACGTGCGACTGATCGGGCAGGACGGTCGATGGCCGGTCCCCGATGCGCTGGCAGATGTCGTCCTGGCCACCGAGACGCTGGAGCACGTTCCCGATCCGCCGGCGTTCCTCGCCGAGGCCTATCGCTCCCTGCGACCCCGCGGACGTCTCGTGCTCACGGTTCCATACGCAGCGCGGTGGCACTACATCCCCAACGACTACTGGCGCTTCACGCCGTCGGGACTCCGCATCCTGCTGGAACGTGCGGGCTTCACTGAGGTGGTGGTGCATGCCCGGGGCAACGAACGAACCGTCGCCTGCTACAAGCTGCTGGCGCTGCTGTTGCCGATCGCGTTGCCCCAAGACGAACCGGGCTCAGTCCGGCTGACCCCGAGCACCGTCTTGATCGCGCCGCTCGCCCTGACGCTGGCCGGGCTCGCCAACGTCTCGTTGCGCGGTCCGCCGGGCGACGACTGCCTCGGGTACACCGTGTACGCGCTACGCGGCGGCTAACGCCTGGGTCGCCGCGTCGGCGAGTCGCTCTCCCGAGAGCCCGAAGCGATCGAACATGTACTCGGTGCTGCCGGTGATGCCGGCCGGCATCGAACGCACGCCCGCACGCACGAGGCGGCACCCGAGGCCGTGCTCGGCGATGATCTCCGCCACCAGCGAGCCCAGCCCACCGTTCTCATAGTGCGCCTCGGCGGCGAGAGCCAATGGCACGGACCCGAACAGGCCCGCCAGATCCTCGATCGGAGACGGGTTCAGGCTGGAGACGATCGCCACGGTGGCGCCAATACCTCGGCGATCCAGCAACTCGGCCGCCTCGATGGCCGGCGCGGCCATCGGCCCGAGCGCGACAAGCGCGACGTCCTCGCCGTTGCCGATGAACTCCGCGCGCCCGAGGTCGAACCGCCCGCCCAGTCCGGGAACCGGTGTGGAGGCCTTCCCGAGCCGCAGATATACCGGCCCAGGCAGATCCTGAACCACGGCCAGCGCGGTCCGCGTCTGCTCGGGATCGGCGGGCGCGACCACGGTCAGCGCCGGCTGCGCCCGCATGATGGCGACATCCTCGAGCGCGAAATGCGTCATGCCGTTGTGACCGTAGTCCATCCCGCCGCCGACGCCGACGATCCGCACCGGAAGTCGGTGGAGCACCGGGCCGTTCCTGATGAACTCATACGCGCGCATCGATGCGAACGTGGCGATCGAGTAGACGTAGGGGGTGTAGCCGGCTTCCGCGAGTCCGGTCGCGACCCCGACCATGTTCTGCTCGGCCACCCCCGCGTTGAAGAACCGATCCGGAAAGCGCTCGGCGAACGGCTCGAGCACCGTGAACCCGAGGTCTCCCGTCAGCAACACGACGCGCTCGTCGCGGTGGGCCAGCTCCACCAACGTCGATACGAACGCGTTTCTCATCGGGCGCCATCCTCCAGCTCCCGCAGCGCCTCCGCATACTGACCGTCGTTCATCGGCCAGTAGTGCCAGGCGATCGTGCTCTCCATGTACGAGACACCCTTGCCGAACGTGGTGCGCGCGAGCAGCACGTGAGGAGCACCACGCGCGGTGTTCAATCCGTCGATCTGCTCAGCCACGCCTCGGGAATCGTGCCCGTCGACCTCGTGGACATCCCAGCCGAACGCCGACCAACGATCCGCGAGGGGCTCGAGATTGATCACGTCTCGGGTGTAGCCGAGCGCCTGCTGTCCATTGACGTCCACGATCGCCACGAGGTTGCCCAGCTGGTGGTGGGCGGCAAACATCACCGCCTCCCAGACCGAGCCCTCGTTGCACTCGGCATCGCTCATCACCACGAACACACGACGGCCGGACCCGCCGAGTCGAGCCCCCAAGGCGGCGCCGGCTCCGATCGACAGCCCATGACCAAGCGAGCCGGTGGCAAAGTCGACGTAGCTCAGGGCGTGCTCAGGATGGCCTCCAAGCAGGCTGCCGTCGGCGCAGTAGGTGTCGAGCTCCGCGTCGGTGAGGCGCCCGGTCGCGTGCAGGGCCGCGTACAGGGCCAGCGCTGCATGGCCCTTGGACAGGATCAGCCGATCTCGGTCCGGATCTTCGGGTGCGCCGACCTGCAGCACTTCACCGTACAGGGCAGCCATCAGGTCGGCAATCGACAGCGCGGAGCCGATATGGCCCACCCGTGCGCGCATCGACTGCTCGAGCACAGACCGGCGGATCTCCGTGGCGAGCGAACTCACAGAGCGGCTCAGGATACCCTGCTCATCAATATGCAGGTGCTCGTAACCGGTGGTGCGGGCTTCATCGGTGCGAATGTCGCCGTGGGGCTCGCCTTACGCCATCCCGACTGGGAGATCGTGGCGTTCGACAACCTGCACCGTGGCGGCGCTGAGCTCAATCTTCCGCGCCTGCGCGAAGCAGGCGTCGCCTTTATCCACGGAGACGTCCGGGAACCGGCCGATTTGCACGCGGTGGCAGATCTCGAAGCGCTGTTGGAGTGCTCCGCCGAGCCGTCGGCACTCGCGGGGGTCGGCGGCAGCCCCGACTACGTCGTGAAGTCCAATCTGCTCGGCGCGTACAACTGCCTCGAGCTCGCTCGCCGGCACAGCGCGCACTTCGTGTTCCTCTCCACCAGCCGCGTGTATCCAGTGCAGAGCCTCGGTGCGCTGGCGCTCCAGGAGACGGCAACCCGCTTCGAGCTCGCTGCAGAGCAAACGCTTGTCGGCGCGTCGCCCGCCGGCATTGCCGAGGAGTTCCCCCTCGACGGCGCCCGTACGCTCTACGGCACCACCAAGCTCGCGGCCGAACTCCTGATCGAGGAATATCGGGCGGCCTACGGGCTGCGGGCGGTGATCAACCGCTGTGGCGTCATCGCGGGGCCGTGGCAGATGGGCAAGGTCGATCAGGGCGTCTTCACCTACTGGATGTTGGCCCATCACTTCCGCCGCCCCCTGCAGTACATCGGCTTTGGCGGTCAGGGCAAGCAGGTTCGCGACCTCCTCCACGTTGAAGACCTGCTGGAGCTACTGGATGACCAGTTCCAGGATCCGGAGCGCTGGGATGGTGCCACGGTCAACATTGGGGGGGGACGCGACTGCAGCCTGTCGCTGCTTGAGACGACGGCGCTGTGCGCCGAGATCACCGGCAACACGATCTCGGTCGGCTCGAGCGTGCAGACGCGACCGGGCGACGTTCCCGTCTACATCTCCGACTGCCGACGGCTGTTCGAACTCACCCGCTGGTGTCCCCACCACGGCGCCCAGGATGTGCTGGCCGACACGCACGCGTGGATCTGCGCGCACGAGGACGCGCTACGTCGCAGCCTCTGAAGCCACATCGCGCCCGGTGCCGCAGGCGGCAGGGGTTAGTCGCGACGACCGATGACGAGGAACTGCTTGCCGAGGACCCTCCACGCCAGGGGAGTCCTCAGGTAGTACCGGATCGCCGTTGGCGACGGCGGAAGTCGGCCGGTGAATGAATACGGCAGGAATCGGGGCTCGACGCGAACGGGCTCGAAACCGGCGGCATAGAGGTGCTCGGCGATCGCGCGGTGAGTGAAGATCAGCGTGTGATCGGCCATATCGAAGTACTCGTGGGCGCAGTAGCGAAAGTTCGGGCCCATGATCGCGATGCGGCCCTGGGGAGCGACCGCCGCGTGCATCCGACCCAGGAACGACGCGACGGACTCCTGCGTGGTGAGGTGCTCGAGGAAGTTCGAGACGAAGACGCCGCCGAAGTAGGCCGCAGGGAGTTCGACCTCGAACACATCTGAGACGATTGCGCGCACGCTGGGCTCGTAGGTTCCCTCCGCGTACTCCACCTGATCGATCGCCCAGCGCTCGACGGCCGGTACCGCGTTGATGAATTCGCCCCGGCCCGCCGCAGGATCGAGCACCGTCTCAGGGCGGCCCAGTTGCGCGTGGATGTACGGGGCGATCACGCGCCACACAGCCGTTCGGTCGGCCTGCTCGACATTCCGAAAGCGAAACTCGTAGAGGCGTTGGTAGTCCATTGATCCGCGGGCCGGAAGCTCGCGCAGGGCGTGCCGATCCGGGAGGTGGGCACGATACCGTGCCTCGTGATGAGCCAGGTGACCGCCGGGAGCTTGCCGATCGAGCGGCGCGCGCGCCGGCCGCAGCTTCCACGATGGCTGCCGGCCAGCGCGGTCTACGCGCTGCTGGTCGTCCTCTGCTTGCTGGCCGCGTATTGGGCGATGTTCAGTCAGTTTGCCCCGTATGACGACGAGGGCTTCTTCGACTACTCGCTCAAGCTCTTCGTTGCCGGCCACCCGCTCTACAACTCCGTGTTCAGCGAATACGGGCCGTTCTACTATGAGCTGTTCGGCGGCTTGTTTGCCCTGATCGGCCATGGTGTGACGACCGATGCGGGGCGGTTGATCCAACTGCTGTTATGGGTCGGGGCGAGCCTGAGCCTGGGCCTCGCGTCGCATCGACTCACCGGTCGGCTGGCGCTCGGAGTCGCGGCCTTCGCCACCTCGTTCACGCTGATGAACACGCTCACCAATGAGCCGATGCATGCCGAGGCGCTGATCTGCGGGCTGCTCACCGCGATGGCGATCGTGATCGCATTCGGCGTGCGCGCACGACCGCGATCGTCGTTATGCGTCCTCGGTGCGCTCGCGGCCGCCCTGCTCCTGACGAAGATCAACGTCGGTGCCTATGCGGTGATCTCGATCGCGTTTGCGGCGGTCATGGCCGGCCCCTCGCTGGTCCGCTACGCCGTTCTACGCTACGCCGTGATCATCGCTCTGGTGCTGATTGGTCCGGCGGTGATGGCCAGCAGGCTGAATATCGCGTCGACGCGTGTCTATGCGTTACTGGCCGTGCTGTCCGCCGTGTCGCTGGTGTTCGTCGCCACACCGCTCACGATCGACGCCGTGGGGTCCGATGAGTCGGCGCGATGGCCGCGCTGGCTGATCGGCGGGTTCGTGGCCTGTCTGGTCGTCGTGCTGGCACTGATATTCGCGCTGGGCACCAGCCCCAGCGCGCTGATCAACGAGACGGTGGTGCTTCCGAGCCATCAAGCCAGTTTCCTGGTCATTCCAGCCCCCTTGAACGTTAAGGTCGTGTGGTGGTCGCTCGCGGCGGCCGGGCTGGCCTGGACGTTGCGTCAGATCGGCCGCGCCGGGATCGGGCCAATCGGTGCGCCGAGCCTCGGTGACGGTCTGCTGCGGCTGCTCGCCGGCCTGGCCATCCTGCTCTCGCTCGGCAACGCGTTCCCGTTCGCGATTGCTCCCAATGCGCCGTTCGCGCTGGCCATGCCGCTCGCCTGGGTCGCGGCGCTGCCATCGCGTCGCGACGCGCCCGGCCCCCGTGAGCGGCTGGTCAGGCTGCTGATCCCGTCGCTAGCGATCCTCCAGAGCCTGCTGGCCTTTCCGGTGGCCGGTAGCCAGCTACGGCTCGGTGCGATCCTGCTCGTGCTCTGCGGTGCCATCTGCCTCGCTGACGCGTGGTCGGAACTGGTGGCGTGGAATCGCGGACGCCCCTCGAGCAGTCCAGTGGCCGCAAGCGGTCTGACGGCCCTGTTTGTCGCCCTCGCGCTCGGAACCACGTTCGAGTACATCGTGCAACCGCTGCAGAGCTACCACGATACGTACCGCGGCGGCACGCCGGTGGTGGTTCACGGAGCCTCGCGACTGCATCTTCCCCCGCCCTTGAGCGGCGCGTTCGAGCAGATCGTCGGAACGCTGCGCGCTCACTGCCGTACCGTGATCACTCTGCCCGGCATGTACTCGTTCAACCTCTGGAGTGACCTCCCGGCGCCGAGTCCAATGACCGGCGCGCAGCCATACTGGCTCTCACTCTCTTCCACCCAACAGCGCGCGGTGCTGACGGCGGCCAAGGCGAGCCCCGGCTTGTGCCTGGTGCGCAACGACGCTGAGGCCGAGACCTACACCGGGGGTGGACCCGTGCCGCGCGTGCCGCTGGTCGTCTATCTCGAGGACGACTTCGCCCCCATCGTCCAGACGGGGCCGTACGCCGTCGAGACGCGTCGTCCCTGAGCTCGTGTCCGGCGACCGCAGCGCACCTGATCCGGGCATTCGTGGTTGACTGCGGCGTTCAATGCCTACCGCGATCGTCACCGGCTCGGGCGGCCTGATCGGCTCCGAGTCGGTCCAGCACTTCGTCGAGGCCGGCTACGACGTCACCGGCCTCGAGAACGACATGCGGGCGCGGTTCTTCGGGCCGACGGCCTCAACGTCCCGCACCACCGAGCGCCTGCTCAGCAGTTGCGGCGACTCATTCCGATCGCTGCCACTGGATATTCGCGACGCCGATGCCGTCGATCGCGCCTTCGCCGAGCACTCGGCCTCACTCGAGTTGGTGATCCACACGGCGGCCCAGCCATCGCATGATTGGGCGGCCTCCGATCCGCAGACCGATTTCACCGTCAACGCAAACGGCACGCTCAACCTGCTTGAGGCGACGCGCCGACACGCACCGTCCGCGACCTTCATCTTCTGCTCGACCAACAAGGTCTACGGGGACCTTCCCAACCACTTGCCTCTACGCGAGACGGGCCGCCGGCTGGAACTTCCGGAGGACCACCGCTACTTCGGTGGGATCGACACGTCTATGTCGATAGATGCCTCGACGCATTCGCTGTTCGGCGTCTCCAAAGCGGCCGCGGACCTGCTGGTGCAGGAGTACGGCCGCTACTTCGAGATGCCGACGGTCTGCTTCCGGGGCGGTTGCCTCACCGGTCCCAACCACGCGGGCGCCAAGCTGCACGGCTTTCTCTCCTATCTGATGCGCTGCACAATCGCCGGAGATCCCTACACCGTCTTCGGCTATGGCGGCAAGCAGGTGCGCGACAACATCCACTCCGCCGACCTGGTGAGCGCGTTCGCTGCCTTTCACCGCTCACCGCGCGCTGCCGCCGTCTACAACATCGGCGGTGGGCGCCAGAGCAACTGCTCGATGCTCGAGGCGATCGAGCTGTGCGAGTCGATCGCCGGACGAGAGCTTGATTGGGAGCTCTCAGAGGAAAACCGCGTGGGGGACCACCGCTGGTGGATCTCCGACCTCGATCCCTTCCGCCACGATTACCCCACCTGGGACATCACCTACGACGTCGAGGCCGTCCTGAGCGAGATCTACGCGCAGAACGCCGAGCTGTGGACGGTCGCACCGTGAGCGACCGATGAAGCTCTCGGTGGTCATCCCGGCGAGCAACGAGGCGGAGTCGATCGCCGAGACGGTCGAGTACACGGCCTCCGAACTCCACCGAGCCGAGATCGAGCACGAGATCTTGGTCATCGATGACGCGAGCAGCGACGGCACCGGCGCCATCGTGCAGGCGATCGCGCAACGCAACCCGAACGTGCGCTGCGCCCGCTCCCACCTGCCGCCCGGCTTCGGCCATGCGGTTCGCGCCGGTCTTGAGCTCTACACGGGCGATGCCGTGGCGATCATGATGGCCGACCTGTCCGATTCGCCCCAGGATCTGATCCTGTACTACCGCGTGCTCGAGCAGGGCTACGACTGCGCATTCGGGACGCGCTTCGGTGCCGGTCGGCGGACCCACGACTATCCCCGTCTGAAGCTCGTGCTGAACCGGATCGTCAACGCAGGCATCCGGGTGCTGTTCCGGCACGGCTACAACGACACGACGAACGCATTCAAGGCATATCGACGCTACGTGATCGAGCAGGTCCAGCCGCTGCTCTCAAACCATTTCAATCTCACCGTCGAGCTTCCACTCAAGGCGGTGGCGAGGGGCTACACCTACGCCGTGGTGCCGGTGAGTTGGACCAACCGCCGTCACGGCGCCTCGAAGCTGAAACTTCAGGAGATGGGCAGCCGATACCTGTTCATCGTCCTCTACGTGTGGCTCGAGGCGCATCTGAGCAAAGGCGATTACCGTCGGCGGGACATGCCTGCTCCGGCAGCCCGTGAGCAGCCGCGGGAACACGCTGTGCGTGGACGGGGCTAAGTCGACCGATGGCCACCCGATCGCCAGTAGCAGCCGCGCGCACACGGGCGGCTGCCGCCATCGCCGCCCTGCGCGGACACGACCGCCAGCGGGCCAGCACCGAGGCGGTCGAAGGCGGGCCAGGCGCAGCCGTAGCAGGCGGGCTAGGCGAAGCCGGAGCAGGCGGGGGAGGCGAAGCCGTGCCAGGCGGGCCTGGCAAAGCTGTCGAGGCTGCTGCGCGACGTGACCTCGCCGACTTCGAGAACATGCGCCGGTTGCTCGCGTTCTCGCTTGCCCCAAACGCCAACTGCATCGATGTTGGCGCGCATCGGGGAGCGGTGCTGGCTGAGATGCAACGGGTGGCGCCGGGCGGTCGTCACATCGCTTTTGAACCGCTGCCGCATCTGTGTGAGCCGCTCCGCACGATGTTCCCGGGAGTGGAGATCCACGAGGCGGCGCTCTCCAACCATTCGGGGACGGCCGATTTCGCCTACGTACACGGGGTCAGCGAAGGCTGGAGCGGGCTGCTGTTCCGCCCCCTACCGACGGGCGCGGACGCCGAGGTGGAGCAGATCACGGTCCGGCTGGAGGTGCTCGACGAGATACTCGACCCCGACTACGCGCCTGCCGTCATTAAAATCGACGTCGAAGGCGCCGAGCAACAGGTGTTCGAAGGTGCGCTGGGGACGCTGCGTCGACACCGTCCGATCGTCATCTTCGAGCATGGGAGCGGGTCTGCCGAGACCTATGGCACCTACCCGGAGGACATCTTCGCTCTGCTCAATCGCGAGGCCGGCCTGCGGATCTTCGACCTCGACGGCTCCGGGCCGTACACACTCGAGGAGTTGCAACGCGTGTTCTACGCGGGTGAACGGGTGAACTTCGTCGCCCGCGTCTGAACTGCTCGTGTTTCGCGCTGCCAGGACTCGAGCCCGCGTCGCCACCTTCGCCTCCGGCGTCGCTGCGAGCGCCGGACCCGGACCCGGACCTGGACCCGGACCTGCGCAGGCGAGCGGCCGGCGGGCCGAGAATCGGGCTGCCTGGCCGGTTCACCCGGCCACGGCCGTGTTGGCCGGGCTGATCCTCATCTCCGGTGTATTGCTGCTCTATGCCGGACGTCACCTCACGTTCTTCTATGACGAATGGGCGTGGATCGAGCAGCGACGCGGAGGCGCTCTGAGCACCTACCTCGACCCGCACAACGGCCACCTGTCGCTGTTTCCGGTGGTCGTGTACAAGCTCCTGTTCGCGCTCGTTGGGCTGCGCCACTACACGCCCTACCGCGCCGTCGGTGTCGCCGTCCACGTTCTCTGCGGAGCGCTGCTCTATGTGCTGGTCAGACGGCGGGTCGGGCCGTGGTTGGCGCTGGTTCCGACCGCGCTGTTGCTGTTCATGGGCACGGCGTTCCAAGATCTCCTCTGGCCCTTCCAACTCGGGTTCCTCTCGTCGGTCGCCGGTGGGCTCCTGGCGCTCGGGCTGCTCGAGCGGGGCACAACGCGGGCAGACGCCTGTGCGTGCGCCGCGCTTATCTGGTCGCTGTCCAGCTCGGGTGTGGGGCTGGCCTTTCTGGCCGCCTGCGCGGTCCTGCTCATCCTCCGGCGCAGCGCCTGGCGAAGGCTGTGGATCGTCGCTCTTCCGGCCGCGCTGTTCCTGGTCTGGTACGTCGGTTGGGAGACGAGCGAGCAGATCACGTCTGATTCCGTGCTCGCCGCACCCCAATACATCGCTGATGCGGCGTCGGCGACGTTCGCCGGCATCGCCGGCCTCAGCCTCACCTACGGACCCGCCCTCGCCGTCGCGGGGCTGGCGTTGATGGCCAGCGCGTGGACCCGCCACGGCAGGGGCCAGCCAACGCCGATGCTTCTCGCCGGAATCGCCGGCGCCGTGACGTTCTGGGGGTTGAGCGCAATCGCCCGCACGAGTGTTGCCGACCCCAGCGCCAGTCGCTATCTGTACATCGGGGCCGTCTTCATCTACCTCATCGCCGCCGAAGCGGGTCTGGGGACCAGCCTGCGCGGCGGCTGGGCCGCCTTGGCCGGGCTCGCGGTGGCGGGGGCGCTGATCGGCAACATTGCCGCGCTGCGAGCCAACGAGCGCGGTCTCAGGGCAGCCGATGACTCGGTCCGGGAATCTCTTGCCGTCGTCGAGATCGCGGCGCCAGTCGTATCACCAGCCTTTGTCCCCAGCCCGACCTTCGCTCCCCAGATCACCGCCGGGCCCTACCTTGCCGCGGTCCGCGATCTCGGCTCGCCGGCGATCACACCCGTGCAACTGGAACGCGCCCCCGAGATCGTGCGCGCGGGGAGCGACCAGTTGCTCGAGCATGCGGAGGCGCTCGCGCCCGTCGCGCTGACGGGACCGATCAGCGGTACCGAGGCGGTCGTGGTTGCCGGCACGAGTGGCGGACAGCTGATCAGACGGGGGCTGTGCGTCAGGTTTGACCCCGGCGCTGCACACGCAGCCCTGTATCTGCGCGCCGCGGCTGGCGGGCAGGTGCTCATCCACGCACATCGCGGCCCCGGAGCCGTGGTGTACCTGCGACGGCTGGCTTCCGTCTTCAGGCCGCCGCCGTTCACGACGGTGGCCGGCGCGGCCACAACTGCCATCCGCTTTCCGGCCGACCGCGCTGCTGAGCCTTGGGACGTGCTCGTGACGGCGACCCAGCCGGTCGATGTCTGCCTGCGCTGACCATGTGAGGGAGGGGCCCCCATCGTGGTCGTCGTCCCGGTGCAGCGCCGTGCCGCGGAAGCGCTGCCGATTGCTACGGTCCCCGGGGTGACTACGACCTTCCGCGAACCGACGTCGCTTCAGACGCCCGAGCCTCACGGAGCCAGCCGTCCCGCGGTGGCGCTGGCACACGTCAGCAAACACTTCCGGCTTCCCCATGAGCAATACCACACGTTCAAGGAGCGCGCCCTGCATCCGTTCCGGGCGCGGATCGTCGACGTCCTTCAGGCCGTCGACGACGTCAGCTTGGAGATCGGAGTCGGCGAGTTCTTCGGCATTGTGGGTCGCAACGGGAGCGGCAAGAGCACGTTGCTGAAGTGCTTGGCGGGGATCTACGACACTGACGCCGGATCGCTGGAGGTGCACGGGCGACTGTCGCCGTTCATCGAACTGGGGGTCGGATTCAACCCGGATCTGACCGCGCGCGACAACGTGATCATCAACGCGATCATGCTTGGCCTGTCCCGCAAACAGGCGCGCGAGCGGTTCGACGACATCGTCGCCTTCGCCGAGCTTGAGGAGTTCATGGACCTGAAGTTGAAGAACTACTCATCGGGGATGCAGGTTCGGCTCGCCTTCTCGGTCGCGATTCAGGTCGACGCCGAGATCGTGCTGATCGACGAGGTGCTGGCCGTGGGCGACGCCTCCTTCCAACAGAAGTGCTTCGACGAATTCACGCGTTTGAAGGCTGCGGGGCGCACGATCGTGTTCGTCACGCATGACATGGGCTCGGTCGAGCGATTCTGCGATCGCGCGATGGTCATGGAGCGCGGCCGCGTGGTCGAGATCGGTGATCCCGGATCGATTGCCCGGCGCTACAACGAGCTCAACTTTCGCAGCGTCAGAAAGGCCGCTCGGGAGCACGGCGGTCCGGAGGTGCTGAGGCGGGCCCCGGTCGCCGAGCTGCTGAACGCGTGGTTCGAAGACAGCGCCGGCGAGAAGATCGTCGCCGCCGCACAGGGCGAGCCGTGTTTCGTCCGCATGGACGTGCGCTTTCACGCCCACGCCGAAGACCCGGTGTTCTCGCTCGCGCTCAAGAACGACCTCGGTCACACCGCGTTCGCGGCCAGCTCGCAGCTCCGCTACGGCCCGTCCGGCAGTTTCCGGGCCGGCGATCAGGCGGCGGTGCGGATCCAGTTCGAAAACTGGCTCGGGCCCGGGCGCTACCGCCTCACCGCGTCGATCACGCGGGCCGGACTCGGCGTGGATGCCTACGACCTGCGCGAGGACATCAGCTCGATCATCGTCCACGCCAGCAAGGCCGGCGGCGGCGCCGCCGACCTTCCCCACAGCTTCGAGATCGAGCGCGGCTAACGGGCGGCAACCGAGGCCCGCGCCCGCGCGGGCACCGCTCAGCGGACGTTTTCCCGCTCTTCCGGCTAATCGTCGGAGTTGCCGTTCCCCTTTGGCCGCCTGCGCAGCCGGTAGGAGGCGCGATAGCCCATCTTCATGGCCATGAACATCGGCGCACCGATCTGCGGATGGGTCGCCAGTGCGAGCAGCGGCCGCTCGACGTCAGACGGAAGTGCTCCGCCCGGTCCGATCAGGCGCATCGCGTCCTCGCTGGGCGCGCCACGGATCAGTCCACGCTGGCGCTCGACCGTGCTCGCCGGCGTCGCAGGGGCATCACAGGTCGCGCCGTAGAGCTCGATCAGCTTCGCGGCGGTGGCATCCCAGGTCAACCCCGAGGCGCAGGCCCGAATGGCGGCCAAGTTGCGTTCGCGGGCGTCCTGATCGCGAAGCAGGTCCAACGCACGGTCCGCGCTCTGCTCATCGTCCCAGGGAATGATCGCGGCGGCAGTGTCCGGCAGCAGTTCGCTCAGAGACGTCCCTCGCGCCCACGCGCACGGAACGCCATGGTCGGCCGCCTCGAACGGAACCAAGCCGAACCCTTCGTGAACGGTGGGGTAGAGCACGAGCCCGACCCGGAGATAGAGCCACGCTTTCTCCGCTTCGCTGACCGCCGCAAAGTCGAGCACCGCGTCGGCCACCTGTGGCCGCAGGGCGAGCATCTGGGACTCCTCGGGCGTCGAAGAGCCTTGGGCGACCGTCGGCCCGACCAGCAACAGGTACCCCCGCCAGCCATGGCGGCGCTGCAACTGGTCGAGGACCCGCAGCGCGAAGACGCGGTTCTTGTGGCGGAAGTCGGTGCCGATGCAGAGAATCGCCTCGGCGTCGTCGGGCAGCCGCACCGCGCCGCGTGGCGGGCGCGGCGGTTGCGCTGGCTGCGAGAACGTGTGGTCGACACCGATGTGCACCACGCTGGCCCGATCGGGCTCGATCAGATCCTCGGCCAGCACATCGTCGCGGGCATGGGCCGAGAAGAACACGACTCGATCGGCGGCCGCCAGCGCGGAGCGGGTGATGCGCCGGTAGCCCTGCCAGGAATCGGCGTTGCGGAAGTAGGACGGATTGTGATACCCGATCAGATCCTGATTGGTGACGACGAGCCGCTCGCCGAGACGAGCGAGGAACAGCAGGTCGTCGTCAGTGTTGACCTGGTACGGCCGATGCACGATGTCGGCGCGGTCGCGCGTCCTGGCTGCCGCTTGACCTCGGCTCACCCGTTCCACCTGCGTCAGCGTGTCGAGCGCCCGCGCCGCGTGCCGATTCAACGCGTCGGGCACGACGACCGTGATGCGTGCTTCGTCGGTCCGGGCCAGAGCAGCAATCAGCTCCAGCACGTGGAGTTGAGTTCCGGTCATCGGTCCCGCCAAAGTGCGGGCGTCGATGATGACCGACAGCCCCTTGAGCGTCCGGCGAGCCGCGCCCAACGCTCGCCTGAGCGGCCCGACGACCTCGTCCTCCAACGCGCGGATCGAATCGTGGTAATAGGGATATCGAGCGCGCAACATCCGCTCGTGCTCGTCCTTGACAATTTCCCGCTTTCCGTTACTGGAAAAGCTCCCGCCCCCGTGATGGAGCACCAGCACGTCGTCGGCCAGCACATGGCACAGCCCGTTGTGGAGACAGCGCTGGGAGAAGTCGACTTCCTCACCATATCCGGGCGAGAACGCGAGATCGAAATCTCCGACCAGCTCGAGCGCGCTGCGGCGGATGAACATGCAGTGCCCGATCGCCGTTGGCAAACGCGGCCGGATCCGCAACGATCGCGAACGAACCGCCGCGGCGGCCTCGTCAAAGTTCCAATCCGCCGGCAAGCGCGGTGTCGGCACGCGGTCCGGCACCGACACCAGACTGCCGTGGTTGGTCAGCGCTGTGGCCGTCGCCACCCGGCTGTCGGAGTAGGCCGCCTCGCGTAGCCCCTCCAGCCACCCGTCCGCGACGACGCAGTCCGAGTTCAGGACGACCAGGTCGGCGGGCGCCGCGGCGGCAAACGCCCCGTTGACATTGGCCGGGAAACCGACGTTGTGTGGGCGTCGATGGTAGATGACCTCATGGGCACTCGTGTCGGCCTGCTCGAGCTCACGCACGAACTCCTCAGAGCGCGTATCCGGGCTGGCGTCGTCGCAGATCAGGATGCGTATATCTGCCGCGGTGTGGGCGAGCACGCTCCGGATGCAGCTCACGAAATGCTCGTGGCCACCGTGCACCGGAATGCAGACCACAACCTCGCTCCGACGAGCTCCGACGCTCGTGTCCGGCTCGCTCCAGCGCAACTTCACGCTTCGATTATGGCGGTTGAAGGGCCGACGGACACTGCCACTGCTAGCTTGCTGCGCGTGAGCACGCACGCGGTACGCACGCATGGACCCTCCGCGCTCGGAGGCAGCTCGAGGCGATTCCTGGAGCTGACGCTGACGCTGGCTCGAACCGAGTTCAAGCTGCGGTACTTCGGTTCCGCGCTGGGTTACTTGTGGTCATTGATGCGGCCGTTGCTGTTCTTCGGGGTCATCTACGTCGTCTTCACGCAGATCTTCAAGATCGGCGCCGGAGTGCCGCACTACGGCGTCTACCTGCTGACCGGGATCGTGCTCTGGACGTACTTTGCCGAGGCGACGGGCGGCTGCGTCACCAGCCTGGTGGGCCGCGAGGCGATGCTGCGCAAGGTCCGCTTCCCGCGCATGGTGATCCCGCTCTCGGTGTCACTGACCTCCGCCTTCAACCTCGGTATGAACTTCATCGCGGTGATTGTGTTCGCGCTGGTCAACGGCGTGCCGCCGACGGTGTTGTGGCTCGAGATGATCCCGATCGCGCTCGGCTTTGTCGTGCTGGCGACGGGAGTCGGGATGCTGCTCTCGGCGCTGTACGTACGTTTTCGGGACATGCAGCCGATCTGGGAGGTGACCGCGCAGATCCTGTTTTATGCCTCGCCGATCATGTACATCGCCAGCCGGTATGCCGGCATCGAGCACATCGCGCTGCTCAACCCGGTCGCCTGGCTGCTGACCCAGATGGGCTACGCCTTCGTCCATCCACCGGCCACCGTGACACACGTCGGCAACACGATTGTCTTCACTCCGACAGCGATGCGATCGGCGTTCGTGGCGTCGGGGGGGCTCGGCCACTCGGCCATCGCGCTGGGACTGATCCCCGCCGTGTTCGCACTCGGCTGGTGGTTCTTTACCAAGGAAGCGCCGCGGGTCGCCGAGAACGTTTAGACCCTGCCCAGTGGCGCGCTCGGGTCGCTCGTCGGCTCGACCCCGCTGGGACGCCGGCACAGCCAGATCTCGTCGCTGGTGCCGATCCGGCAGCGATCCACGGCTGGCTGACCAAACTCCGGCACGGGCCGGATCCGCTCCACATCGAACCCGGCCGCGGCGAGCCGCTCACCGATGTCAGCTGCATACAGGCGCACGTGATCGTGCTGCCAGAATGCCCGCGTCCGGTCCTCCGGGCTCGTGATGGACGGGTCCTCGTAGGTCTGCTCCGCCTGCAGGTCGAGCGGCACCATCACCAGACACCAACCGCCCGGGGCGGTGATGCGTCGCAGTTCCCGCATCGCGAGGGCGTCGGCTCGGACATGCTCGAGCACGTGCGAGCAGAGCACGGCATCGAAGCTCGCATCGGGCAACTGGAGCGCCGTGATATCCAGGCGCAGGTCGACGCCGGGCTGATCGAGGTCGCCGGTCACGTAGCGCAGTTCGCCGAGGCGCTCGAGCCGCTCGAGCCGACGGCGAAGGGCCCACTCGGGGGCGAAATGCAGCAGCGAGCGAGCACCCCCGAGCAGCTCACGCCGCCGCTCGAACAGCATCCACTGGGCGCGATGGCGCTCGTGCGAACCGCACCGCCAGCACAGCGCGTTGGGCCGATTCCAATCGTCCTTGAAGCGATCGAAGCGAGCACCGCAGAGCGGGCACAGGACGACGTCGCCGTGACGACGCAGCATCTCCACCCGGCGTTGGGCACCGCGGGCCAATCGGGCGGTCATCCCGGTGGGGGCAAGCCGCAACCGCGAAGGGCTCATGCGCCTGCGCTACAGCCCGGCCAGGATTCTCCGCAGGCCGTCGTCAAGCTGCATCTCCGCCTCCCATCCCAGCTCGCGCCGCGCCCGCCCCACGTCCAGGCAGCTTCGGCGCACCTCTCCCGGTCGCTCGGGCGCGAACGTCGGCTCGGCCAGCGGACGGTCGGACACGTCATGCAACGCGTCGAGCAGCTCCACGACCGAGGTCTCGCTCCCGGTGCCGATGTTGACAGCGCCGGTCAGCTCGGCAGCCGCGCCCAGCAGGTTGGCCCGCACGACGTCGCTGACGTCGACCCAATCCCGCGTCTGACGTCCGTCGCCGAACACGGTTGGGCTGCGGCCTTCGACCAGATGCCCGCAGAAGATCGCCACCACCCCAGCCTCGCCGTGGACGTCCTGTCGGGGCCCGTAGACATTGCCGTAGCGCAGCGACACGGTGGAGAGACCATGCAGCCGGGTGTACAGCTCGCAGTACCCCTCCGCCGAATACTTTCCCTGGCCGTACGGCGCAAGCGGACGGATCGGATAGTCCTCGGGGGTCGGCAGCAGATCGGCATCCCCGTACAGCCCGCCACCGGTCGAGGTGTTGATCAGGCGCCGGGCGCCGACGCGGCGCGCGGCCTCGAGCACGGCGATTGTGCCGAGCACATTCGCGGTCGCATCCCCCGCGGGATGCTCGACCGAGTAGCGCACATCGATCTGCGCAGCGAAGTGGAAGACGAGCTCGGGACGGACGTCGGCGAAGATCTCCGCCACGGCCTCGGCGTCGCGAACGTCGGCGACCCGGAGCGAGACCCCGCTCGCGATGGCCTGCTCGAGGTTCGAGCGCTTTCCGGTGGAGAGGTTGTCGACGACGGTGACTCGGTCGCCGCGCGCGACGAGCGCGTCGGTCAGATTCGAGCCGATGAAGCCGGCGCCACCGGTGACGACGCAGTCCATGACCCCTCTGAGGTTACGCGGCCGAGCCGAACTGTGGTGGGCCCCTGCCGCACTGGTGCGGCACCGGCCCACCCAAGGACGACCCGGTTAGGGCTGGGGGCCGCCCGCTGCCCGCGGAACAGGGGGCACTACCCGCGGGCTGATGGACATCCGTGTCGCGGGCAGCATATCGCTCGGCACCGAAGCCCGGAGCCGCGCGTTCTGGCCTGCGTTTCAGCGCACTGTGGGCCGGCGCCGCAACTTGGAGGCCAATCTCTCGTTCCAGCACGTAACGTTTGCCCACGCCATGGCCCGCATCAAGAAAGGAATCCAAACGATCCATGCGCCCTGAGGGCTCCCTTGAACCAGACACCTGCCCCGCCCGACCACCGGACAGCGTCGACGTGCTGGGTGTCCCGCTCAATCTGACCGACTATGAGAGCATGCTGGACTGGATCGACGGGACCGTGGCCCAGGGCGAACGCGGCTACGTGTGCGTGTGCAATGTCCACACCGTGATGGCATCGGCTGAGGACAGCGAACTGCGCTCGGCGCTGCTGGGATCGTCGATGAACGTCCCGGATGGACAGCCTCTGGTGTGGGCGATCAACGCACTCGGACACGCGTTGGCGGGCCGCGTCTACGGACCCGAGCTGATGGCGCGAGCGTGCGCCCGCGGCGTGGAGAGCGGCCAGCGTTTTTACCTCTACGGCGGCCGTAACCAGGGGGCCCTGGTGCAGCTCGCGCTCAATCTGCGCCAGCGCTATCCGGGGGTGAAGATCGTGGGCGGATTCTCACCCCCGCACCGTCCCCTGACCGACGAGGAGCAGGATTCGGTCGTCGAGGAGATCAACGCCTCGCGGGCCGACGTGGTCTGGATCGGAATCGGAGTCCCGAAGCAGGAGAAGTGGATGGCGCGGATGCGCTCCCACCTCGAGGCACCGGTGCTGATCGGCGTCGGGGCTGCGTTCGACTTCCATGCCGGGCTGGTGCCGCAAGCGCCCAACTGGATCCAGGATTCCGGGCTGGAATGGGCGTATCGCCTGGCTCACGAGCCGCGCCGGCTGGGTCGACGCTACATCCGGTACAACCCGCGCTTCGTGTATGCGTTCGCGCGGCAACTCTTCCAGCACCGCCGCTCAGCGCGGGCCGTCTAAGGGTCCTACGGACCTTCAGCCCATCCGAACGGACCGTTCAGTCGTGCTGGCGCCGCGTGGGGCCGCATCGGGCGGGCCGTTGCTGGTGCGCCAGGCGCTCAGAGCACAATTCGCGGGATGACTCGCAGCCCGGCAGCATCGATCGTGATCCCGACCCGGGGGCGTCCGGACTACCTGGACGTGACCCTGGCGTCGATCGCACCGCAAGCGCACCGCGCCGGTGCCGAGGTGATCGTCGTCAGCGACGGTGGCGATCCCGCCACGGCGGCCGTGGCGGCTCGCCACCAGGCGCGTGTGATCACGCTGCCGCGGCCGGCGGGCGCCAACGCCGCCCGCAACGAGGCCGTGAGAGCGGCTTCCGGCGATCCGATCGTGTTCATCGACGACGACGTGGATGCGCCACCGGGGTGGCTTGACGCGCTCCTGGTGGGGGTGGCCGCGGCACCCGACCACGACGTGTTCGGAGGCCCGATCCGGGCGCGACTGGAGGGGGGTGGGCCGCGAGCCTGCGGTCGCGAGTCCGCACCGATCACGACCCTCGACCTGGGCTCGGAGGACCGGGACGTCACGCTGGTGTGGAGCGCCAACATGGCCATCCGCCGGCGCGCGCTGGATGAGATCGGACGCTTTGACGAGACGATCTCGATCCGTGGCGACGAAGAGGACTGGCAGCGCCGCTACGCGGCTCGCGGAGGGCGCGTCCGCTACGTCGCGGACGCGGGCCTCGATCACCGGCGCAGTGCCGCAGACGCCACCATTCGCAAACTCGCCGTATCGGCCTACGGGCACGGGCGCGCCTCGCGGCGCTATGACGTGCGTAAAGGCACCGCCCCGGCGTTCTCAGCGGAACTGCGCACGCTCCTGGGTTGCGCCTGGCACATCGTCAGGCGGCGCTGTGCCAACGGCATCGTGCTCGCCGCACAGGCAGCCGGGCGAGTCCAGGAAACCCTCGCCGAGCGCCGCACGGAGCGCCGGGCGTTGGCGCGACACGATCGTCTCGCGCCACCCGCGCCGGGCGCTGACGACTTCCTCTCCGGCACCAGCGGCCACGTGTTCGGCCTCAAGCCGACCACTCAGGCGATCGTCACGGACGCATTCTGCGACGCCGTCAGCCTGGCTCGCTGGCAGCCGTGGGCACTGCGCAGGGCCGCTCGCGCATGGCCCCGCCGCAGCGTGCTGGTCTTGGGGATCGAGCGGACCGACATGCCCAACCTGCTCGCATCGACACGCTCGGAACTCCTGCGTTCCCACCACGATGTCCGGTTCGCGAGTACCGCGGCGGCAGACCGCGGCAAGTTCGAGAACCTGAACCTGCTCCTGGAGGCCAATCCGGCCCAGGGCCACGATTGGCTGGTGGTCGTCGATGACGACGTCGAACTTCCGGCCGGGTTCCTCGACGCGTTCATCTTCCTGGCCGAGCGCTTCGGGTTGCGCCTGGCCCAACCCGCGCACCGCCGGCGCTCACACGCCGCGTTCGAGATCACCCGACGCCGCGCCACCAGCGTCGTGCGGGAAACCGCGTTCGTGGAGATCGGCCCGGTGTTCGCCTTCTCAGCCGTGACGTTCGACGTGCTGCTGCCGTTTCCGCCGCTGCGCGTCGGTTGGGGCCTCGATACCCACTGGTCTGCGGTGGCCCAGGAGCATGGTTGGCCGATCGGCGTGATCGACGCGACCCCGGTTCGCCATGGCCTGCGGCGGATCGCGGCCTCCTACGACCGTCAGGCCGCTGTCGCCGAGGCGCGGGAGTTCCTCGCCGGGCGCCCGTATACCGCAGCGCGCGAGGCCCAGCGCACGCTGGCCGCCCACCGATCCTGGCGATGAAGGTCCTGGTGGTCACCGAGTACTACCCCCGCGCCGAGGATCCGGTGCTCGGCGTCTGGGCCCACCGGCAGACGCTCGCGGCGCGCGACGCGGGCGCGGACGTGCGCGTGCTGGTGCTCTACCGACCGCTGCCGCCGCTCGCCACGGTGCGCAAGCTTGACCTGGGGGGCCTGCGACAGGCGGTCAGCCAGCCGCGCACGGTCACGCTTGACGGTGTGCGGGTCGACTATCTCCGTTACCTCTCTCCGCCGCGGCCGTGGAGCTACAGCTCGTGGGGCGCCTGGGCGGCACCGGTCTTGCGCCGCGCCGTCACCAGGCTGCGCGCGACGTTTCCATTCGACCTGGTGCATGCCCATTACGCCGTGCCGGCAGGCGATGCGGTGAGGCGAGCGGCGCGCCGGGTTCCGCTCGTCGTCTCGGTGCACGGCGGGGATCTCTACGGCGACCATGCTGGGGCCGGGACGATCCGGGCCACGCTCGCTCACGCGTCGCTCGTCCTCGCCAACAGCTCCGGTACCGCGCGGCGATGCGCGGCGCGTGGCGCTCGCACAACGCGCGTCATCCACCTCGGGGCTGATCTCCCCGCCGAGCCATCGCGGCGACCGCAGCGACCCGTGCTGGTCACCGTCGGCCACCTGGTGGCGCGCAAGCGCCACGCCGATGTGCTGCAAGCCGTGGCCCAATTGCGCGATCGTCATCCCGAGCTTGAATACGTGATCGTCGGTGATGGACCGGAGAGGGACCGGCTGCAGGCCCTGGCGGCGTCACTCGGGATCGAGCGTCTGGTGACGTGGCGCGGCTCGCTGGCCCACTCCGATGCGGTCGCCGCCGCCCGAGCCGGCAGCCTGTTCGTGCTGCCCAGCGTCGAGGAGGCATTCGGTGTCGCCTACGTCGAGGCCATGGGTGGCGGCGTACCGGCGATCGGTTGCCGGGGCGAGGACGGTCCCGAGGAGATCGCGGCCGCAGGGGGCGGGATTGCGCTGGTGGCGTCCCGGGACCCCAGCGCGCTCGCGGCGCTGATCGAGCGGCTCCTGAGCGATCCCTCCCAACTCGAGGCGATGGGACGCCAGGCGCGCCTGACGATCGAGCGGGGGTTCACCTGGCCGCAGTGTGGACGAGAGACAGTCGACGCGTATCGCGCGGTGGTGCGTGGCTAGCCACCAATCAACGGCCGGGTGCGAGCCCTATCAGCCGCGTAACTTCCTCGATCGGCTCAGCCGGCGATCGACGCTCGAGGTCAACTACCGCCAGATGATGCGGCGGGAGGCAGAGCTGGTCAGGCGCCGCGTGGGGCTGAGCGGCGGAGACGTGCTCTCGGTCGGATGCGGATGGCACCCGGGTCGACACCTGTTTCCCGCACCGGCGTTTCGTCTCGTGGCTGTCGATGCCGATCCCGATCGCGTGGCCGGGGTTGCCGCGAGCGGCGCAGCAGACGAAGCGCTGGTGGGATACGCGGGCAGGCTCGACCTCCCCGCGGCCTCCTTCGACGTGGTGCTGTATCGGCTCGTCCTGCATCACCTTGCCTTCCAGGGCCCGCTTCAGCCCTGCTTCGCCGAGGCGGCGCGGCTTGTGCGCCCGGGCGGAGCGCTGGTGGCGATCGAGCCGGGGTCCTGGCATCCGGTCGGTTTCGGTCTCACGCTCGCCAATCGCGCCGGCGCCGCCACGGCCCTGCATGGAACGCCCGATGACATTCCGCTCTCGCCCCGTCGACTGGCCGCCGAAGCGCGCGCCGCCGGCCTACAGCCCGAGCTGCACGCGGTCACCTACACCTGGCGGAGGCTGCCGGCGAGAGTGCAACAGTCCTTGCAGCCGCTCGACAGGCTCGGCTCCCGGCCCCGAGCCGCGGTTTTTGGTCACACCTTGATGCTGATCGCCCGCAGCCTCGGTTCATCCGGGCTCGATTGCTAGGCTCGGCGCCGTGTCGTCTCTCGTCACGGCGCCAGAGCGCGACGCGCCCGGACCGGACCCGGCAGCAGCTCGCCGGCGCGCTGCCGGCATTCGCCCCAGCCGCGATGCGGTGCTGGGGCTGGGCCTCGCCGCGGGCTTTGTGCTCCTGGCGTTCACCACCACCGGCGGAGTCGATCTGGCTCCCAACACGTGGGCGGAGATCGCGCTCCTGCTCCTGGGCGCTGCGCTGTGCGCCGCGGTCGTGCTGTCCGGCGCACCGGGACGGGCCTGGGGCGCGGTAACCGTCTGCCTGTTCGCGGCGCTGGCCGTGCTCACGGCCGTCTCGATCACCTGGTCGGTGCAGCCCGATGATTCCTGGCAGGGGGCCAACCAGACGCTCGCGTATCTGGCGGCGTTCGCCGGCGCGGTTGCGCTGGCCCGCCTGGCGCCTGGGCGCTGGCGCGCGCTCGTCGGCGCGCTGGCGGTGTTGACCACCGTGCTCAGCGGCTACGCGCTGCTGGTCAAGGTGTTCCCCGGCACGCTCGACGCCGGTGACACGCTGGGCCGCTTGCAAGCCCCGTTCGGCTACTGGAACGTGACCGGCCTGATGGCCGCGCTCGGCCTGCCCGCGTGCCTGTGGGCCGGCGCGCGGCGAGATCGCGGCCGGGTGCTGCGGGCACTGACGGTCCCCGCGCTCGGGCTGCTGATCAGCGTGATCGTGCTGTCCTATTCGCGCTCGGCGCTGCTGGTGGCCGTGATCGGGGTGGGAATCTGGCTCGCGATCGTGCCGCTGCGCCTCCGGGCCGTGCTGATGCTGGCGCTGGGAGCGGTGGGCAGCGCCGTGATCGCCGGGTGGGCCCTGGCCACGCACCCGCTCACCGATGACAACGTCCCGCTCGCGGCGCGGACGACAGCCGGGCATGAGTTCGGCTGGGTGCTCGTCTTGACCCTGGCGCTGCTGACCCTCGCCGGGTTCGCCGCGGCGTTTGCCATGGAGCGCGTCGCCGTGCCGGCGCAGATCCGACACCGGGTGGGAACCGCGCTGGTGATCCTGGTGGCGCTGGTTCCGGTAGGAGGCGTGGTCGCGATCGCGGCCTCGTCACGCGGGCTCACCGGCGAGGTGTCTCATGTCTGGCACAGACTGACCAACCCCAACGTCACGGTGGGCGACACCTCCGCCCGCCTGGTCCAGCTTGGCAACAGCCGTGTCCGCTATTGGCGCGAGGGCCTGACGGTGGGCGAGCACGCGCTGCTGAAGGGGGTCGGCGCGCTCGGCTATGGCACCGCGCGGACCCGCTATACGACCGATCCCTGGATCGTCCAGCATGCCCACAGCTACGAAATCGAGACGTTCGCTGACTTCGGCCTGATCGGAGTCGCGCTCAGCCTCGCTTTGCTCATCGCCTGGTGCGTCGCCGCCGGCCGCGCGGTCGGGGTCCGGACGAGGTGGGCGTCCCTGGAGCCTGAGCAAGCCGCGGAGCGCTGTGGGCTGATGACGCTCCTGGTCGTCGTGATCATGTTCGGTCTGCAGTCCTCGACCGACTGGACCTGGTTCATCCCCGCCGTGGCCATCCCGCCGCTCGTGTGCGCCGGGTGGCTGGCCGGCCGCGGCCCGCTGGCCTCCCCGGTCGGTCACACCCGGCACCGAAAGCGCCTCACCCAACGACCGGGCGCCGGTGCCCTGGTCACCGGCCTGGCAACGCTCGCGCTGCTCGGCGCGTGGGTGATCTGGCAGCCGCTGCGCTCCGCCGACGCCGACGCCAACGCGACCACGGCATTGATACACGGGGACACACACGCGGCGCTCGTGGATGCGCACACCGCGGCGGCCGCCGATCCGCTATCAGTGGAGCCGTTGTTCGAGCTCTCAGCGCTGTACACCACGATCGACCCCGCGCAGGCCTATCAGGAGCTCGTGCGCGCCGTCCGCCTGCAGCCCGAGAACAGTCACGCGTGGCTGCAGATCGGCGACTACGATGTCCAGCGGCACCATCCGCACGACGCGATCGCCGCGCTCACCAAGGCCCGTCAATTCGATCTCAGCTCACCGGCCGTGATGATCGCGCTGACCCAAGCCGAGAGCGAGCTGTCCCCCACCCAATAGGGCGCCCGTGCAGTTCCCGTGGGCCATGATGCGGGGGGTGGGGGGTCGTCTTGGGGTGGTGGCGCGGCCGGTCGTCGGCCTGTCGCCAGCGACGGCGGCTGGAGCGGGTTCGGGGCGAGGTAGCACGGTCGGTCGTCGGCAGTCAAGTAGCCATGACGCCACGCATGTGCGCCGCGCGAAGTGGGACAAATCACGCCCACGTCCCCGATTCGCGGGGGGTTCGTGCGTCAGGGCCCGCTGAGCGGCACATATCCTGAGCACCCCTCCGATTCAAGGGGGGTGGGTTAACTTTTGTTCGCGCCCGCGCCGCGCCACGCCACGCCCACATCCATCCGCGCGCTTAGCGCCGGACACCCATCGCCCACGTCCGCGCGCTTACCGCCAGAACCCATCACAGGCGGACGACCGACCGGGCTACCGGGCCACGAACTCCTCCCCGACCCACGCAGACGTCAGGAAGCCCCAAACAAATAGGGTCTCACCCGCTCCTGATGGCGCGGGCCAGCAGCAACCGTCGCAGGAGCGGCAGTCCGCCCGCGCCCCGAATCTGGACCGGCCGAAAGCCGAACTCGGTCAGCACGGAGGGCAACGACCGCCGCGTGTACAGGTGCAGATGGTCGCCGAGCGGTTCGGCAAACCGCTCAAGCCCGCCCAGCGCGATCAGCAGCCGTCCGTGGTTCGGCGTCGTGACCAGAAATCGCCCCCCGGGAACGAGCACCCGCCTGACCTCCAAGAGCCATCGGGCGGTGTCCGCGACGTGCTCGATGACCTCGCTCGCCCACACCACATCGACCGAGTGCTCCGGGAGCGGAAGTGGCCCGTCGATGGGCGCGAGGCGGAAGTCCAGCGACGGATGCTGCGCACGCGCACGCCGGAGTGCGGCCTGGGCGACCTCAACCCCGAGCGCCGTGGCGCCGGCCTGCTCCAGCAGCGCGGTGAAGCTACCAGTCCCGCAGCCAAGGTCCAACGCACGATCGCCGACGCGAATCTCGGCCTGCAGGAAGCGTTGGCGGACCTCGAGATCCGGCGGCGTGAGATCCTCCGGCAGGCGCTCCCACAGGTCCTCGTAGTAGTCCTTCACCGCGATCAACGTAGCGCCCTGCGAACCCGCACGACATTGGCGCCCGCGCGGGGTTACAGTGACTCGTCAGGCGATCGTCGTCTTCGCGAGAGAGAGATGTCAGGCGCAATGCTTTGCTTACCGGGTCCGCCATCGCCACGCCGCTCCGACCCGCGGTGACCGGCCCGCTGCTGCCGTGAAGGTTGCCTTCGATAGCCGCCCCGTCAAGGACATTCGCGGAGTCGGCCGCTACTCGCGCTGCCTGCTGGAGACGCTGCGCGAGTCAGATCGCGGCGAGATCGTCGAGACTCATGATCCCAAGCGCTGCGATGTTTACCACTCGCCGTGGATGGAAGGCGCGCTGCTTCGCTCGCCGGTGCCGATGGTCGTGACGGTGCACGACCTGGCGGCGCTCAAGCGCCGGGGCGAGTACCTCCGCTCGGGCCTGCGCTCCAAGCTTCGCTACCTCGCCGTTCAGCGAGCGGTCCGCGTGATCGTGCCGACGAATGCGGTCGCCGACGATGTGATCGAGGTGCTCCAGATCCCACCGGATCGAATCGCGGTCATTCCCGAGGCCGCGGCGGCGGCGTTCTGGCCCCGATCAGAGGCTGAGGTCCGCGCGGTCCGCGGACGCTTCTCGCTTCCGGATCAATACCTGCTGTGGGTCGGCGCCCTGCGCACGCCTGACCCGCGCAAGCGGGTGGCGGCACTCGCGAGGGCGACCCGCACGATGCCGCTCGTGCTCGTCGGCGCAACCGGTCGCTGGTCACGCGAGCTTCCCGACGTTCAGCTCACCGGCGAGGTGAGCGATGATGACCTCGCGGCGATCTATACCGGCGCGCACGCGTTGGTCTTTCCCAGCGACGACGAGGGCTTTGGCCTCCCCCCCGTCGAGGCCCTCGCGTGTGGAACGCCGGTGGCCGCGAGCGACGTTCCCGCGCTACGCGAGGTGCTCGATGGGCGAGTCACGTTTCGCGACATCGACGACCTCGACGGACTCCTCCAGGCCGCCGAGTCCTTGCCACGGCCGGCTCCCGCTCCTCCGGCGTGGAGCTGGAGCGACGCCGCGTCGGTGACCTGGGAGGTCTATGCCGAGGCCGTCACCGCGCCCGTGACCTGGCGGGGTGCGCAACGGCGCCGTCGGACGCGCTCGGTTCCCGAACGCCCAGGGTCGGTCACCTAAGTCTAATCTAACCGGCCCCGGCCTCGCGGGCGGGGGCGAGTGAGTGACTCTCGAGTAGCAGCGTGACCGGCCCGTCGTTGACGAGCTCGACCGCCATCGACCGGCCGAACTCGCCGCGCTGCGCGCCGAGGCGCTCGCAGAAGCGCTCGTACAGTGGCTCGGCGATCTCGGCCGACGCGGCCGCCGTGTAGCTCGGGCGGTTTCCGCGGCGGGCATCGCCGTAGAGCGTGAACTGGCTCACGCAGAGCACCTCACGGCTCCCGAGCGGCTCGTTCATGCTGCCGTGCTGGTCCGGGAACACCCGCAGCGCTCGTGCCTTGTCCGCCAGCCAGTCGGCGTCGCGCTCGGTGTCAGCTGTCGCGATCCCGAGCAATACGAGCAACCCCGGCCCGATCGCCGCCACCGGGCGCCCCTCGACGGTGACCGAAGCGCGGCTGACCCGCTGGAGCAGAGCGCGCATCCCTAGTGGTCGCGGAGCTCGGCGGCAGCCTGCTCCGGCGCGACGATGTTGAGGTGGACCCCGGCACCGAGTTCGAGCCCGGCCAGATGAGTCAGTCGCGGGAGGATGTCGATCCGCCAACAGAACTGCTCGGCGCCCCGCGGCGCGGTCCGCACCCACAGATTCAATGGCGGATTCGCGCCCAGGCGCCGCGCCAGGCGGCCGAGCGCGTTGTGCAGCATCGCGGCCCCGGTCGGGCCGTCGTCCTCGAAGCGCATCCGCGGTGTGCGGGGCGCGATCAGCAGCTGGTACGGCACGCTCGAGGCGTACGGCGCCATCAGCACCGTCTCCTCGTCGATGGCGACGACCCGCTCGCGTTGGCGGACCTCCGCCTGCACCAGATCCGCGAGCAGGTTGCCTCCCATCGTGCGGGTGGCGTAGGCGCCGAACCGCTCGCGCTCACGCGCGATGGCCGCCGGCACGAAGTCCAGCGCGTACAACTGGGCATGAGTGTGGGGTAGCGAGGCGCCCGCCTCGGTGCGCTCGTTGACGATCACGTGAACGCAGGCCGAGTCGCGGTGAAAGCGCATGCGATCACGCCACACCTCAACCGCGCCGGCGACCTGCTCGACCGAGAGCTGCCCGAGCGATACCACCGGCTCGGGTGAGTTGATGACCACCTCGTGGAAGCCGCGAGCCGGACCGGCCCAGAACAGATCTGGATTGGCGTGGGGCGGAGGCTCAGCCGACGCGGGGCTGAGCGCCGGGTACAGGTTCGGCACCACCCGTACCGTCCACCCTCGCGTGTCCGGGCCACCGCCACCTGGTCGCACCGCGTAGAGCTCGGGTGGTGTCCGGTCCTCGTGGCCATCTGCGAACGGATCGCTCTCGGGGTCAACCGCAGACGCCGGCGTCGAGCTGAGCTGACCACCGGGACGGTCGGCCCGCGCGCCCGCGACGATCGCCCGCTGCCCGGTCAGCGGGTCGATCCTGATCTCCGGCATCAACGCTCCCGCGCCGGATCAGGGACCGCTTTGGTGATCCCGGTCAGGGTCACTTACAGCTGCTTCTCCATCGCGACATGCTCGATTCCCGCCTCCATGAACTCGCGCCCGCGAGGCACATATCCGGCCCGTTCGTAGAGCTCGCGTGCGTAGGTCTGGGCGTGGAGCACGAGCCGCCGCGCGCCGCCGGCACGAGTCTCCACGTCGGCGAGCTCGAGCAGCGCGGTCGCGATCCCCCGCCGGCGGGCCCGAGTGTGGACGGCCAGGCGACTGAACTGGACCGTGGGACCGACGAACAGAAGCCGGCACGTTCCCAGCAGCTCGTCTCCTGACACGGCAACCAGGTGCAGGGCCTCATGGTCGCGGCCGTCGAGCTCCTCGCGCTCGGGCACGCCCTGTTCGCGACAGAAGACATCGCGGCGAAGCTCGAGCGCGGCCGTCATCTCGTCCCCGCCACGAACGCGGCGGACTTCGTAGAGCAGGGTTTCGGTCATCGCAGCACGTAGCGTCTGATGTCTTGCTCCAAGGCAGCCGCAGTCTCGTAGGGTCCGGCGTGGTCAAACACCATCTTCCCTTGGCGGTCGAAATACACCGTCTGGGGGTAATAGATTGCGGCTTGGATGGTCCGCGCGATGCTCTCGTCGGGGTCCACATAGCTCGGGTAGGTCACCGGGAACCTGCGCAGGAACGCCTGCGCGGAGGGGTCGCTGTCCTTGCCGTCGATGCCGATGAACGCCACCTGCCGACCGTACTTGACCGACGCACGCTGGAAGGCGGGGAATTCCGTCTGACAGGGCCCGCACCAGGAGGCCCATTTGTTGACCACGACGGGATACCCGCGCAGGCCCTCGAGGCGCAGATGGAATGCGTTCGGCCCACCCGCCAGCAGCTGGTTGGCCTGGGCATGAAGCGAGGCCAGGGCGGGAGGAGATCCCTTGAATGCTGCCGCGATGGTTGCGGTCGGCGGCGCCGCGCTGCGAGCCTGGGTGCCGCATCCGGCGAGCACCAGACCGGCCAAGAGTAGTGCTGCCGAGACGAACCGTGGAGCCACCGCCAAAGCTTGCCACACGACGGAGCGCGCACATCTGCTTAAATACCCGCTATCCTCCACGTCAGTATGTGGCGGGGGGAGGGCATTTTGAGGAACTCTCGTAGTGCTCGGCGCCCCGCCGAGATTGCCTGAGCCGCTTCGACGTAACGCCGCGGCTCGCACGTCCAGACGCGACCCCAATCACTGATGGGTGTTACCACCCCTTTTCCGAATCCTGACGCAATTGCGCGCGCGGAATTATTTACGCGGGAGCGATTCGTGTACGACGGCGAAACTCTCGAAGATGCCCTGGCGGCAGGGTCCGCGCGTCGGCGGGCGCTTGACGCCGCGCTGACCGAAGTCGAGGCAGGACACCTCGAGCCCTCGGTCGAGTGGCGGCGACGGTTCTCGCTGTTGCTGGGGCTTGAACGGTTGCTCTCAGAAGAGGAACCGCACCTGGCGGATGGAACCGTCCTGTCCGCCCACCAGGTGGACGCGCTGTCCGGCACGCTGACCGCGCTCCTGGCCGAAGCGCAGCGCAACGGGAACGGAAACGGAAACGCGATCGCTGAGCCGCCGCCACTCGCGTCCGCGGCGATCCCGGGCGAGGAGAACGCCGAGCTTGAGATCGAGCGCCAGCTCGAACTCGCCCACGCCGTGAACGGCACCGGGGCCGAAGACGAGGCCCAGGCTGACGACGAACCCGAACCCGACGACGAACCCGAGGCCGACGAGGAACCCGAAGCCGACGAGATCGTGGACGAGGCCGATTCGGTCGACGAGGACGACTCCGACGAGGGGGACGAGGACGAGGACGAGCCCGACGACGATGGCGGGGCAGAGGAGCCAGCGGATTGGCCCGAGGAGGAAGAAGTCGAGGAGGAGGAGGAAGAAGAGGAGGAGGAGCAGCCGGAGGGTCAGCTCGACGAGCAACCGGAGGATCCCAACGCCGCCCGGCGATTCTGGTTCGAGCATGCCACCGGCGCGGGCAAGACCGTCGCGGCACTCGGGTTCGTCGAGGGCTCGCGCACCGGCGGCGTGCTGATCCTCACGCACCGTCGCAACCTGGTCGACCAGTTCAACGGCGAGTTGCGCGACCGCGGCTACGCCGGCCGGATCAGCCCGCCGCTGCTCGACGGCAACGACAACGCCAACGGACCCGTCACGGTTGAGACCTATCAATGGTTCGTCCGCAACTCGACCCGGATTTCCGATTCGTACGCGATCGTGATCTGCGACGAAGCGCACACCGCGCTCGGGGAGAAGACCTCGGCGGCGATTCGCAACTGGTCCGGTCCCGTCTTCGTCGGCATGACGGCCACCGGCGCGTTGATCGCCCGCCACGTCACCGACCTGTTCCCCACCCAAACGTCGCGCTTCGACCTCGCGCAGGCGGCCCGGCGCGGGGTGATCTCACCGCTTCGGTGCATCCGTATCCCACCCGGACCAGGGGTGCGAACGATCGCCAAGGTGCCGCTGCGCCGCGGCGAGGTGGATACCGAGTTCGACCAGGAGATGCTGGCCGAACTGCTTGACCAGACGCCGTTCAACGTCGCGATCGCCGACCTGTACAAGACCCGCTTCAACGGCGTGCCAGGCGTCGTCTACGCCGCCGGCGTACGCCACGCCTACAACGTCGCGCAGGCGTTTCGAGACCTGGGGATGAAGGCGCAGGGAGTCTCCGGCGAGACCCCGAAGCGCCAACTGGCGCGGATCTTGGCCGACTACGAGTCCGGCAAGATCGACGTGCTCGTCAACGCGCAACTGCTCGCCGAAGGCTGGAACAGCCCGCGCGCGACGATCTGCATGCACCTGGCGCCAACCGCCTCCAAGCGCGTCTATCAGCAGCGCGTTGGCCGCGTGACGCGCCGCCATCCCGGTAAGGAGGCCGGGATCGTGATCGACTTCGTCCACCCCGCGACCAAGCACGACGACCCGGTGGTGACGCTCCACTCCCTGCTTGACCGCGACGTCTACCGGGGCGGCGCGATCGTGGTCGGTCCCGTCCGCCGCGGCCGCGGCCGGCGGGTTCGGGTCGAGCGCCGGGTGCTGCCGGTGACGCCGGATCCCGAGCGTCGCGCCGAGGTGTTCGAGCGCGAGCTGTGGCGGATTGCGGTCGAGCATCTCGACTACGGCGAGCAGCACGTGTGGGCGGCCCTGGCGGGAGCGCGCGTCGCTCCAAACGGCTGGCGGCGCGCCAAGGCGATGCTTCACTTCGACCGCGGCGGAGAGCTCAAGCGTCGCTTCCTCCTGACCGCCGTCCAACGCAACCGCAATGCCCAGCTGCGCCTGCGTGCGCTGGGAGAGATCGCGGCCAGCCGCGACGCCGAGGCCTTCGACACCGCCATCGACATCATGGCCGGCTGGCCCCGCGAGGAGCGTCGCGAGGGCGTGAAAATCATGCTGCAGTCGCTCGCCGAGCGCCGCATCGGGCGTCGCGACCAGGCCAACGCGTGGATCTGGCGGATGGCCGAGTACACGCGCGAGGTGCACGAGGAGTACGCCGTGCAGCGCTGGCCAGAGACCAAGCGACTGCTCGGATTGCTGGTGAACTCCAGCGGCGCGGCGCACGCCAGAAACGCGCGCCGGCTCGTGCACGCCTCGCGCAAGGAGGATCGCCGGCTGTCGGCGGCGCTGCTTGCCGCCGCGCTGGCGCACACGCCTGAGGCGGAGGAAGCGCTACGCGGCGCCCGGACCCGGATGGCGCGGAAGCCCGCCGCACTCGCTCGCGAGCTTCTGCGCAACTTCCCGAAAGGCAGGCGCGGCAAGAACCGCCGGCGGCGCCGGACCAACGGCGCGGCGCCGGGCACCGGGACGGATGACGCCGTCGCCACTGCGGCGCTCGGCTCCGAGGCGGTACAGGAGCTGGGGACCGCGGCCCAGACCGAGCCGAAGGCTGAGCCGGACAGTGAAGCGCAGGCTGCACGGAACACCGAACCGAAGACCGCGGGGGGTCGGCGCAAAGCCGCCGAGGACAACGGTAACGTGGTCGAGGAAATTCAGCGTGCGGGCCAGTCGTTGGAGAAGCCGACGGCGCGGTCGCGTCGCAGAAGCGCGGCGTAGCTGCTGACGGCCGCAGCGGTTACCCCGATTATCAAACGAGGGAGGGTTAACTGCATGTCTCGCTTTACCACCATTGCCGTGTTTGTCGTGCTGGCAATCGGAGCACCAGTCGCGATGGCAGCCACCACGTCGAAGGCCAGTTTTTGGCGGAACAAGGCTGACACGGTCACCTGCGGCGTCGAGATCCACGCGAGCAACAAACCGGCCTCGCGGATCCTCTGCGATGCTGCGGGCGTCCCTGCCCCGCCGCACTCGAACCCCAACTCGGGTGACCCTGGATTCGTCGATATCGCCGCGACCGGCTCGCCCGTGCTCCTGCGCCTGAGCCAGAACTCGTGGGTCGGGACCAGGATGGTGACCCTGGCCACCGGAACGCTGTGGAGCTCACTCGGTGTCATATGTCATGTCGGCCCAAGCACCGTCCTGTGCTTCAACACCGCCAATCACGGGTTCGTGATCGGTAACGGCAAGTACAGGTCTTTCTAGGGCCCTTCGCCGGCGCGGGTGGCGAGGTGCACTTCGCCCGCCTGGAGCGCCACCACCCCGTCGGCGGTCTCCACCAGCAGGTGCCCGTCGGCGTCGATTCCGGCTGCGCGCCCTCCGCCGCCCGTCCAGAGCACTGATTGATGCAGCAGGGCATCTCGTGCCCGCACGGCTTCAAGCACGGCGGACGGGGCGGCGGCGATCCAGTGCTCGAGCGAGCGCAACAGCCGCTCGAGCGTCGGCTCGATCGACTCCGGCCCCCACCCGAGCGTCCCCGCCCGTGCGCGCAGCTCGGGCGGGAAATCCTGCTCACCCAGCGCCACGTTGAGGCCGATGCCGAGCACCGCCCAGCGCTCTTGGGGACGGCCTTCAACCAGGATGCCGGCGACCTTGCGCCCGGCGAGGAGGACGTCGTTCGGCCACTTGACCGCCGCCGGCGATCCGACCAGCTCGGCGACCCCGACCCCCGCCGCCAGCGTCAGCAGCGGTGGCGGATCGCGAATCACCAGCGAGCACAAGAGCGCCTTCCCGGGCGGCGCGGTCCAGTGCCTGCCCTGCCGGCCGCGCCCGGCGGTCTGCTCGCGCGCGGTCACCAGCGTCCCGCTGGGTGCGCCGCGCAGCGCGAGCTCCCGCGCGCGGGTGTTGGTCGAGTCGGTCCGGCGCAGGTGAAGCCGGGGAGTGCCGAGCCAGCCCGGCCGTTCGCGTCCGGTGCTCACTTCGGTGTGATCCGCAGCTCATCGTCAACCGTGAGACTGAGCCGCGCCGCGGCGTCGCCGTAGTTGACCGCCAGCGAGAGCCGCCGATGGGCGTCCTCGTAGAGGAGCAGCTCGCCGGAGCCGACGTCAGCAAACGTCCGGCCAAAGTGAGCCCGATGGGTTCCGCGGGGGCCGAGCTCGAGCTCGACCGGGCGGCCCAGCTTGAGTCCTGAGTCGACCAGATCGTCGTGCCCAGCGTCAAGCTGGACGTTCCCGAACCGATCGACGTAGCGCACGTGCGCGATCAGCACGCCGTCCTCGCGTCGGGCCCGCGGCAGCTCCAGCGTGATCAGCTGCTCGGGCTCGCAGGGTTCGCCCACCTCGGCCAGCGGGACCCCGCTCGCCAACGCGGCGGCCACCGGCGCGAACACGTCGCGCCCGTGGAAGGTGGCCGAGACGGGCTCGAGCCGGAACCGGGAGCGGGCGATGTCGACCGCCTGCACCACCCCGCCACCGAACTCCGCCGCCAGCCAGAGCAGTCCGTTGTCGGGGCCGACGAGGATCCGGCCATCGGCCGCTCGCAGTGCCACGGCGCGACGCTGCGCGCCGACATCGGGGTCGACCACCGCCAGGTGCACGCCAACGGGCGTGAACGGCAGTGCTTCCCGCAGGATCACGGCGCCCGCTCTGACGTCGTGACGGCGGATGCCGTGGGTCAGGTCGATGACGCGCGCGTGCGGGCAAATTGTCGCGATCACGCCGTGGCACACCCCAACGAAGTCATCCTCCAAGCCATAGTCCGACAGGAAGGTGAGCACCGGTGCGTTCACGTCACAGGGAACCGTATCCGCACGGGCCCGCGGCTCAGATCGAGGCGTCGTCTGCCACCACGTCGGCCAGCAACGCCTGCACCAGGCCATCGATGTCGTGGCGGCTGGCTTCGGCATGCGGCTCGAGTCCTCGCTCACGCAGCGCCGCGCTCGTGATCGGGCCGATGCTGACCAGGCGCGCCCGGGCAGGCAATCGGTCGCCAATTCCGGCCAAGAAGAAGCGCACGGTCGAAGCCGAGGTGAACGTGACGTAATCCGCGTCCCCCACGTCGGTCAGCTGCGAGGGGCTCAGCGGCTCGGCGACCGTCTCGTACAGGGCGACGACGTCGACCTCGGCCCCGCGCTGGCGCAGCGCATCCGGCAGCACGTCGCGGGCCTGGGCGGCGCGGGCGACCAGGGCGCGGGTGACCGGGACGTCGGCGAGCGCCTCGATGAGTCCTTCGGCCACGAACCGCTCGGGCACCACGTCAGCGATCACGCCGTGCTCGCTCAGGGCCGCCGCGGTTCCCGGGCCGATCGCCGCCACACGCACACCGGCGAGCGCGCGCGCGTCGCGACCGGCCGCGGCCAGGCGGTCAAACAGAGCTCGGACGCCATTCGGGCTGGTCAGGCACAGGAGGTCGTAGCCCTCGAGCGAGGGCGGCGGGCCGTCGAGGGCCTGAATCCTGATCACCGGCGCCTGCACCACCTTCGCCCCCAGCTCGCGCAGGCGGGCGGCCAGACCGCTGACCTGCGCCCGGGCGCGGGTCACCGCCACCGTGACGCCGGCCAGCGGGCGTTCCTCGGATCCGCGGCTGTGAGGGTCAGAGGCCTTAGGCGCAGGCCACCAGCCCAACCGCTCGTGCAGAGCCGCGACCGGCCCGAAGACGGCGATCGCCGGCGCCTGGATCGCCGCTGAAGCGGCCACCGGGGCGATCGTGGCGAGCGTGGCGGTGACCACCCGCTGGTCGGGCAAGGTGCCCCGCTCGATCACCGCTGCCGACTCGGAGGGAGCCCGTCCGGCCGCCATCAGCCGCTGCGCGATGGCGGCCAGCTGGCGGACCCCCATATAGATCACCAGCGTGCCCGGGAACGCTGCCAGCGCCCCCCAGTCGAGCACCGATTCGGGTTTCGTCGGGCCCTCGTGGCCGGTGACGAACGCGACGGCACTGGCGGCGTCTCGGTGGGTGACCGGGATCCCGGCATAGGCCGGCGCCGCCACCCCGGCCGTGACGCCCGGCACAATCTCGAACGGCACCCCGGCCGCCCGGAGCACCTCGGCTTCCTCGCCGCCGCGGCCGAACACGAACGGATCGCCGCCCTTCAGGCGCACGACCGCACGTCCGGCGAGCCCGTGCTCGACCAGCAACCGTTCGGTCTCCGACTGCGCGATCGAGGGGCCCCCGCCCTCCTTGCCGGCGTACAGAAGCTCAGCGTCTGCGCGCGCGCCGTCCAGCGCCGAGTCGGGAATCAACCGGTCGTAGATGACCACGTCGGCCGCCGCGATCAGCTCGAGCGCCCGGGCGGTGAGCAGACCAGGGTCTCCAGGGCCGGCCCCGACCAGGAACACCGTCACGCTGCGAACCTCCGTTCGGCCTCTTGCAGCAGCTCGCCGGCGCCGGCAGCGAGCATTCGCCGTGCACATTCCGGGCCGACGCGGTGCGCATCCTCACGCACGCGATCCTGCAGCCAGGCCGAGCCGTCAGGCAGCCCGACCCAGGCGACCAGCTCGAGCCGCCCGTCGACCAGCCACCGGGCATGGGCGCCAACCGGGGTGTTGCAGGACGCACCGAGTGCGTGCACGAGGTCCCGCTCGGCCGTCACGCACGCCGTCGCGCCGGCGTCGGTGAGCCGGGCCAGGGCCTCGGGCGCGAGGGTTCCGGGCCGCGCCTGGAGCGCCAGCGCCCCCTGCCCGGCTGCGGGCACCAGGCCAGCCAACACACCGCCGGCCTCGGCGGCACGTCCGAGCCGCTGGAGGCCCGCGAACGCGAGCACGAGCGCATCGAACGAACCGGCGGCGAGCTTGCCCAAGCGAGTGTCGACGTTGCCGCGGACGGGCACCACCTCCACGTCGTCGCGTGAGGCCCGCAGCTGCGCCGCGCGACGCAGGCTGCTGGTGCCGATCCGCGATCCGGGCGCCAGGTCCTCCAGCGACGGCGCGCCGCAGATTGCGTCGCGTGGATCGGCGCGTTCTGGGATCGCGACCAACTCGAGGCCGTCGGCGAGCTCGGCCGGGACGTCCTTGGCCGAGTGCACGGCCACGTCGATGCGTCCCTCCAGCAGCGCCTGCTCCAGCTCGGAGACCCAGCGCGACTTGTCGGCCACGGTGGCTCCGCGATCGCCCGCGGTGGTGATCGTCACCAGCTCAGCACCGTTCCCGACGCGCTGCGCGACCCAGCGCGCCTGGGCGAGCGCGAGCGCGCTGGCGCGCGTGCCGATCCGCATCAACTGCGCCGGTTGCCGCGCGCGAAGCCTCGGGCGGGAAGCTCCCGGACCTCCGCCATCTGCTGTTCGAGCTCCGTCTCTGACGCGGCCGGCCGCGAATCGCCCGCAACGCTCTCGTCCGCCAGGCCGAACAGGTCGCGGACGAGCGCCATGCGGGCATGGACCCGGTCATCGCGCATCTCCCTGATTCGCGCGGTCGGATCGTGCATCAGCCGGTTGACCACTGCCTGAGCCACTGCCTCGACACGCTCGAGATCACGCGGTGAGGCCGATTCCCATTTGCCGGCGTTGTCGCGCACGACCTGATCCGCGATCCGGGTCGCATGGGCGCGTAGCGCCGCCAGCGTCGGCAGTA
>Ga0302326_10001919_pt1 | contig 51844 bp, 54 predicted proteins | sample Palsa_T0_3_FD_202264 | JGI IMG/M metagenome (GOLD analysis project Ga0302326, IMG submission 202264) | Peat permafrost microbial communities from Stordalen Mire near Abisko, Sweden - Palsa_T0_3 | ecosystem: Environmental > Terrestrial > Soil > Palsa > Peat permafrost | place: Sweden: Abisko...
ATGCTGTGGCCTCGCTCGGCTGCGTTCCCTTCGAGATGGATGCCTGGGGTGTCGACGTCGCCGTTTCAGGGTCGCAGAAAGGGCTGATGTCGCCGCCGGGCCTGGGCTTCGTCGCCGTCAGTCCGCGCGCCCGCGAAGCCCACGCCAAAGCCGGGCTGCGAACGCCTTATTGGGACTGGACCGCGCGCGACGGCGACGTGCATTACCAGAAATATTCGGGCACGCCGCCCGAGCACCTCATGTTCGCGTTGCGCCAGGCGCTCGACATGCTGTTCGCGGAGGGACTCGAGAACGTGTTTCTGCGCCATCGCCTGTTGGCCGAGGCGGTGCGCCGCGCCGTCGCGGTGTGGTCGCAGGGGCAGGCGTTGTCGTTCAACATCGCGGAGCCGGCCGAGCGTTCCGACACCGTGACGACGGTTCTGATGGCCGAGGGACGCGATCCCCGCGTGCTGTTCGACTACTGCAATTCGAAATGCGGCGTCGTGCTCGGGATCGGCATCGGGGCGTTGTCGGGCAAGGCGTTCCGCATCGCCCATATGGGCCATGTCAACGCCCCGACCATCCTCGGCATTCTCGGCGTCGTGGAAGTCGCGCTGGATGCGCTCGGCATCCCGCACGGCGAGGGCGGCACCCAGGCCGCGATCGAATGGCTCGGCAGCACCGTGAAGGCGTGAGCGGGTGCACCCGTGCGAGCGCTATCAGTCGTCGATCCCGATCATCACGTCGGGCGATTTGATGACCGCATAGGCGGACTGGCCAACGACCAATTTCAGGTCGTCGACGGACTCGTTGGTGATCGAGGCGGTGACGATTGGTCCGCCGATGTCGATGAGAACATGGGCCGTGGTGGTTCCCTTCTTCACCGCGACGATTTTTCCCTTGAGGACGTTGCGTGCGCTCAGCTTCATGGCGATCTCCCGATGTTATGGCGAGCCTTCCACTATATACTCGAAGGTATAACGAAATCTTCATGCGGCGCATCGGAATCGTAGGGCTTGTAGCCCGGATGGAGCGAAGCGCAATCCGGGGCAGTCTCCCCATTTACCCAAATGCCATCCCGGATTACGGGACCGCAAAGAGGCGGTCCCTCCATCCAGGCTACGACTCGAATGCTAGGCCTTCATGCCGAGAAGGCGCGCGGCGTTGCCGCCCAGGATTGCCGCCTTCTCGTCGTCGGAGAGCGTCGTGGTGGCAAAGACATGGTCCACCGGGTGTTGCTCCCATGGGATCGGATGGTCGCTGCCGAGCATGATCTGGCTGGCGCCGACTTGTGCCACCAGGTGGCGGAGCGCCTCGGGGGTGAATACCAGCGCATCGAAGTGAAGCTGGTTGAGATATTCGGTCGGCTTCTTCTTCAATTTGATGTCGGGATTGCAATTCTGCGGGGACACGAAGCACGCATGGTCGTCGCGCGCTGCGTAGGAGCCGAGATATCCGCCGCCGTGCGCGGCGAGGATCTTCAGGCCGGGGAAGCGGTCGAGGGTCCCCTCGAAGATCAGGTGCTGCAAGGCGATCGTGGTGTCGAGCGGGTTGCCGATGGTGTTCGACAGCCAGCCGTTGCCCTTGAAACGCTTGGCGAGCTCCGGCGTGCTCTGCGGGTGAATGAACAACACGGCGCCGAGCTCTTCCGCCTTTGCCCACACCGCGTGGAATTTGGGATCGGAAAAGCTCTCGCCCGCGACGCTGCCACCGATCTGGGCGCCGCGCAGGCCGAGCTTCTTCACGGCGTCCTCGAGTTGTTGCACCGCGAGGTCGGGGAACTGCAGGGCAAGCGAGGCAAACGCGGCGAAGCGCTCCGGCTGCGCCGCGCACAGCTCGGCGAGCTTCTCGTTCTGCAGCTTGACGATCGCTGCCGCGGTGTCACGGTCCTTACGGTACCAGAACGGATTGATGGAGAGCACCTCCACGTCGATCGCCATCGCATCCATTTCCTTGAGTCGCTGCTCGATGACGATGAAATGCTCCGGGATGCCCTTGACCGGCGGCAACACGCCCGCGGCCTCGGCCCCCATGAGATTGATGGCTTCGTGGAAGAAGCAATGCGAGTGAACGTCGATGGTCTTGACGCGCTTGCCGTTCACCATGACGGGGAGGCGAGCCTGTCCGGGCTGCTGGGCGCGCGCCGCATCGAGGATCCCGCAACTGCAGAAGGCGATGCCCGCCGCGGCGCCGGCGCCCCTGAGGAAGCCTCTCCTTGTGGTCATCTGGTTCTCTCCCCGAGTTTCTGATCGCGCCACGCCGGTTGGGCCAGTGGAATTCGCCGGCTTGCGGCGGCCCGTCGTCTTTGGCCCAGAGCGTCATAGCACGCGAAGTTTGCGCGATCAGCGGGCGCGAGGTGCAGCGGTTCGCCGCAGCGAGTCCCAGTCTTTGATTCTGAGCATGAATCTCGCCCGAAAAGCCCGCAACTTTTCGGGATCATGCTCCGGCCACATGAAAGCGGCGTCCGGCTTTCGCCGGACGCCGCGGATTTGAACGCGACGATCCGTCAGTTCGCTGCGAGCGCCGGGGCGATGTCGGCCTGCTTCGCGGTGAGGCCGTGGCCGCCGGCGATCAAGGCGCCGGTGATGTTGTGCTTGCGCAGCGCCTCGCCCACGGCGACCGTGCCGGGGTTGCGCCCGATCGGTCCGCGCGGCGACACGAGGTCGGTGACCCACAGGATGTTGTCCTTGGGCAGATGAATGAGGAGCATGCCGTCCACGTGGGGGTTCGGGATGTTGTAGAGGTTGATGTCCTCGTTGTCGTCCTTGATCGAGGCCGTATCGGCCACGCCCTCGATGTGTGCCGGCTTCATGGCCTTCTGCTGCGCATCCGGCTCCAGCGTGTGCGGGGCCTTTGCGACCTGCTCGAAATAAGCCTTGTCCTGGGAGGGAACGTAGACCGTCGCGCCCTCGGCCACGAAGGCGCGCATGCCGCCGGTGTGGTCCATGTGGTGGTGGGTGAGCACGAGATACTTGATCGGCTTGCCCGGATATTTGGCCTTGGCGGCGTCGATCACGAAGCGCGACTGGCCCTCGTCGGTCGGCGCGTCGATGATTGCGAGGCCATCCTTCATGTTGACGATCAGGTTGTTGGCGCCGCCGCCCTGAACCATCTGGACATTGGGCGAAAGTTCGACGACTTTGAAGCTGCCGTCATCCGAGAAGTAGACCTTGTCGCTGTCGGTGAAGCGTCCGAGAAAGAGCCGCCGCACCACCCACTGGTAGGGAACATTGGCGGTCGCCGCCGGCTTCGCCGCCGTTTTGACGGCATCGGGAATCGCGAACGTCGCGGGCGTCACCGGCGTATTGGCCGTGATGTCCTTGAAGTTTATCTGCTGCACTTCGATGCCGTTGAGCTTGTAGGAGCGCGCAAAGGCGATCTTGACGCCGTTGACCGTCTTCCAGTCGCTCAGGATCATGTCGTAATTCGAATCGCCGTAGATGTTGTCTTCGTCGCGGATGCGCACTGCCGCCGGCAGCTTGGTCGTGCGATCGAAGATGATGACGTACTTGTTCGGACCCTGGGAGAACAACGCTGCGGGCAAGGTCTGGTCGCCGAGCTTCTGGTCCTCGATGGCCGAAAGATTTTGCGGCGCGTCGAGGGCGGCCAGCAGGAACTTCGCCGAGCCACGGGCGCCTTCACGGATATTAGCCGCCAACCGGATTGCCGACATCGGCGTGACCTTGCCCTTGTCGTCGATGACGGCGCCGTAGGTCGGGTATCGGATCTCGGTGTATTTCTCTTTCTCGACCGCGGGATATTTCATGTCGCGGTCCCAGTCGTAGCGGACGCGGACCGGGTTGCCATAATCGACGGTGATGGTGAGCGCGGAATCGCCGAGGAAGCGCGCCTCGCCGTTGACGCTGTAGGATTGGCCCGGCTCCCAAGCTTTGGTCTCGCCCTTTTCGACGAGGGTCTTGATGGCGCGCAGCGCATCGGCGCCGCCCTGTGCCTCGACGCCCAGCTTGACCAGATCGGTCGGATTCGTTTGCGCGGATGCGGGCTGCAGATGGCCGACGGCCATGAGCAGCGTGGCTGAAATCATCAAACTGTATTTCATCTATTTTCTCCCATTTTTGTCCCGAGGTCGCATCCCAGGCCGATCTGCAATGCGGCCTCATGCTCCCTTAGGCGAAGATTACCACGACGGCATGACGGATGCATCCGATGCGTGATCGCGAAAATTTGAGGACTTTTAGAACGAGGTCATGCCCAAAATCAGAGCATGATTCCGGAGCGGCGCGATCGATAGCGAAGTCGAAACGGCACGGGCGCGCCTTGTAATCGTCCGGTTTCGCGCCTATATCTGGTAAATCGATATTTGGCCAGACGACTGGGCCGCTTCGCCGCTTGTTACAGGCGACCACGTTTCAGACATTCTCTCCAAGATCGACGAACCCGGGAACCATGGCGAGACCCATGGACACGACACCTCGTGCGCCATTTCCCGCGTGCACGCCGCCACCAAGCGGATATGGGCATCGCCGACGTGCGGCGCCCGATCCAGCCGAGACGCCGAGGCCGCTGGCCTCGGTCGAATTTTCCATCAGGAGGTTCCATGCCGAACGCAATCCAGATCATCAACCAGACCCGCGAGCAGGCTCGCAGGCAAGCGCGTGACTTGACCGGATTTGATTTCAGCGCGCCGGCGGAGCTGTTTCCGAGCCGCAACAAGAAGGGCCGCGGACGGATCACTTACAAGCGGTTCGATACGGCGGCCGAAGCGATCCGCTTCGCGGTCGAGGACATGCCGGGGTCCGCCCTGCTCGGTGCCTATCTCGAAAGCGAAGAGACGCGGTTCGGGGAGCAGGAAATCCGCGCGCTCTACGACAGCGCCGCCTTTCCGCTCGGGCGTCGCGCAGCGGCCGGTTGAACGCGGTCCGTCAAGTCATACGAGAAAGCCGCTCGATTGAACACACACGAGGAGATCGCGCGGCCCGCCGAAGCGGTGTCGGACGCGTGCGCGTGGACGGGGGTGCTCGCCGGTTATCGCCGGCCCGACAACGGACGCAGCATCGTCGAAATCGGGATCACGATCGTGCCGCTGGTCCTGTTGTGGCTCCTGATATGGGCGACGCTGGATCTCGGCTATTGGCTCTCGATGCTGCTGGCCGTGCCCGCCGCCGGCTTTCTCGTGCGCCTCTTCATGATCCAGCACGATTGCAGCCATGGCTCTTTTTTCAGCCACCGCTCTGCCAACGACTGGATCGGCCGCGTGATAGGCGTGCTGACGATGACACCCTATGACTTGTGGCGGCGCACGCACGCAATCCACCATGCGACGTCGGGAAATCTCGATCGCCGCGGCTTCGGCGATGTCGAAACCCTGACCGTGCGCGAATATCGGGCGCTGTCGCGCCTGGGGCGGCTGCGCTACCGCCTGTACCGGCATCCCTTGGTCATGTTCGGCCTCGGTCCCGTCTATATCTTCTTCCTGCAACACCGGCTTCCGATCGGACTGATGCGCCAGGGCTGGCAGCCCTGGGTCAGCACCATGGCCACCAATGTCGCGATCGCGGCGGTCATCGCCGCGCTGAGCTGGTTCATCGGCCTCAAGGCCTTCCTGCTCGTCCACTTGCCGATCATGCTGATGGCGGCCTCGATCGGAGTCTGGCTGTTCTACGTGCAGCACCAATTCGCGGACACGTCATGGGAGAATGACGGCGATTGGAATCTCCACGCGGCGGCGCTGCACGGCAGCTCGCATTACGACCTGCCGGGAATCCTGGCCTGGTTCACCGGCAACATCGGCATCCACCACGTCCATCACCTCTGCAGCCGCATTCCCTACTACCGCCTGCCGCGGGTGCTGCGCGACCACCCGGAACTACGCGGCGTCAGCCGGGTGACGCTGCTGCAGAGCTTTCGCTGCGTCCGCCTCGTGTTGTGGGACGAGACCCGGCGGCGTTTGGTTTCCTTCCGCGAGGGACGTGCGTAAAATTCAGGCGCGGCGGTGACTTGGTGCCCATGGCGGCGGTATTGCGGCGCGCGACATCACACGCTATGTCGATTCCCATGCTGGACCACCTCAAGGCTAACAACCGTGCCTGGGCGGAGCGGAAGGTCGCCGCCGATGCCGGCTTTTTCAGGCGCCTCGTCAACCAGCAAGCGCCGGAGTATTTGTGGATCGGCTGCTCCGACAGCCGGGTGCCCGCCAACGAAATCGTGGACCTCGATCCCGGCGAGCTGTTCGTGCACCGGAATGTCGCCAATCTCGCCCCGCCCCAGGACGCCAACTACCTCTCCGTGCTCCAGTTCGCGGTCGACGTCATAAAGGTCAAGCACGTCATCGTGGTCGGGCATTACGGCTGCGGCGGGGTGAGCGCGGCGGTGGACGGCGAGCGGCGCGGCCTCGTCGACCACTGGCTGCACCCGATTCGCGAGGTCTTCCACGCGCACCGCCACGAGCTCGAGGCGATCGCGGACGAGCGTGCCCGCCTCGACCGCCTGTGCGAGCTCAACGTCGTGCGCCAGGTCAGGAACGTCGCATCCGACGTGTTCGTGCAAGACGCTTGGGCACGCGGCCAGAGCCTCGCCGTTCATGGCTGGGTCTATTCCCTGGCCAACGGCCTGGTGAAAGACCTCGAAGTGACGGTCAGCCGGCCGGAGGAGATCGAGCGGCTGAGATGACCCGGGCCGCCAATGTCGGGATGGGGCCGGCAGAATAGGCGGCGCCGTTGCGGCTAATGCTTCGTGTCCCTCGGATGTCTCGGCCCTAACGCCGTTCTCACCCCTTCTTCATCGGATAACCCGGCATCAGCTCATAGGGGTGCTTCCATCCGGGCAGCGCCTTGATGCGTTCCATCCAGGCGCCGATGCCGGGATGGTCCTTGGCGATGTCGAAGCCGAATTCTTCCGGCGGATAGTAGAAATAAGCGGCGAGCGAAATGTCGGCGATGGTCGGCCTTTCGCCGAGAAGGTAGGAGGCTTTCTCCAGCCGCTTGTCGACGATGGCGAGGCTGGCGCCGATCCGCGGGAGCAGGAAGGCTTCGCCGCCGGGATTGGGCGCCGGCGCGAAATTCCTCAGGAACCGATAGGGCCCGAGAAATCCATTGACCTTCTGGTTGTCGAAAACGAGCCAGCGCAGGCATTCGAGCCGCTCGTCGTCGCCGTCGGGGCAAAACTGGCCGGAGCGCTCGGCGAGATAGGTCAGGCACACCGCCGACTGGCTGAGCTTGCGCGCGCCATGGGCGAGCACGGGGACTTCGCCCATTTCGTTGATCTCGGCGCGGTATTTCGGCGAGCGGGTTTCGCCGCCGGCGAAGAAATCCACGAACACCGGCTCCCAGTCCGCGCCGATCAGGTTGAGCATCAGCGCGACGCGATAGGCGTTGCCGGACTGGGCGAAGCAGTAGAGCCGGTATTCGGGCGTGGGGGACATCGGGGCCTCGTCGGAGTGCTGAAGCAGGGGAGGGCGCAGCGTAGCGGCAACGCCTACTTCATCGTGGGAATGACGAATTCCGCGCCTTCCTTGGTGCCGGACGGCCAGCGTGAGGTGACGGTCTTGGTCTTGGTGTAGAACCGGATCGAGTCCGGGCCGTGCTGGTTGAGGTCGCCGAAGCCGGAGCGTTTCCAGCCGCCGAAGGTGTAGTAGGACAGCGGCACCGGGATAGCGAAGTTCACGCCGACCATGCCGACATTGACGCGCTCGGTGAAGTCGCGCGCAGTGTCGCCGTCACGCGTGAAGATGGCGACGCCGTTGCCGTAGTCGTGCTCGGACGGCAGCCGCACCGCCTCCTCGTAGTCCTTGGCGCGGACCACCGAGAGCACCGGGCCGAAGATTTCTTCCTTGTAGATGCGCATGTCCGGCGTCACCTCGTCGAACAGGCAGCCGCCGATGAAATTGCCGTTCTCGTAGCCCTGCAGCTTGAAGCCGCGGCCGTCGACCACGAGCTTGGCGCCTTCCTTGACGCCGATGTCCACATAGCTCCTGACCTTGTCGAGATGGGCGCGCGTCACCATCGGGCCGTAGTCCGCCTGCGGATCGCTCGACGGCCCGATCTTGAGGCTTTCCACCCGCGGGATCAGCTTCTGCATCAGGACGTCTGCGGTCTTGTTGCCGACCGGCACCGCGACCGACACCGCCATGCAGCGCTCGCCGGCGGAGCCGTAGCCGGCGCCGATCAGGGCATCGACCGCCTGGTCCATGTCGGCGTCGGGCATCACGATCATGTGGTTCTTGGCGCCGCCGAAGCACTGCACGCGCTTGCCGTTGGCGCAGCCGGTCGTATAGACGTATTCGGCGATCGCCGACGAGCCGACGAAGCCGATCGCCATGATACGCGCGTCGTCGAGCAGCGTGTCGACGGCTTCCTTGTCGCCGTTGACGACATTGAGGATGCCCGGCGGCAGTCCGGCCTCGATCATCAGTTCGCCGAGCCGCATCGGCACCGAGGGGTCGCGCTCCGACGGCTTGAGGATGAAGGCATTGCCGCAGGCGATGGCCGGAGCGAATTTCCACATCGGGATCATGGCCGGGAAGTTGAACGGCGTGATGCCGGCGACCACGCCCAGGGGCTGACGCAGCGAATAAAGATCGATGCCGGGACCGGCGCTGGTGGAGTATTCGCCCTTCAACAGGTTCGGAATGCCGCAGGCGAACTCGACCACTTCGAGACCGCGCTGAATGTCGCCGCGGGCGTCCGGGACGGTCTTGCCGTGCTCGGAGGACAACAGCGCCGCGAGGCTGTCGAATTCCTTCTGCACGAGGTCGAGGAACTTGAACATGACGCGGGCGCGCCGCTGCGGATTGGTGGCCGCCCACGCCGGCTGCGCCGCCTGCGCCAGCGCGATCGCATGCTCGACCTCGGCGTGCTTGGCCAAGGCCACGCGCGCCTGGACCTCGCCGGTATTGGGATTGAACACGTCGGCGAACCGGCCCGAGCCGCCCTTTACCTCCTTGCCGCCGATGAAGTGGCCGATCTCCCGCATCGTCTTCTCCTTTTGGAACTCCGGCGGCAAGCGTGCGCGAAGGCATAGCGCAGCCATGCGCCGACGGGAAGCGTGCTTTCCACCGCAGTCCGGGGCTCACTCCCGCGCATCCGGCAGAGGTGGCGCTCCGGAATGCAGGAAGAATGTCGGTGGGGGAGGAATGCGATGCGGAACCCGGGTCGCCCATTTCCCGGCAATCGACTCCGCAAGGGTTTCGCAGCATCTCAACCCATCCTACACATGTCTGCCTGACGTGATTCGATTCGCGAAAACGACGCGGTAATATCCTCGGAGGCCGGGATGGCTGATCTTCTAGCCAGACAGTCCATCGCGTTGCTGCTGTCGCGGGCGAAGGAAGCGGAAACCCAGGCCGTCCTTGCCCATGACGGCGTTCCGCTCAAGCGCACCCTCACCGCCGTCAACCTCGTCGCCCTCGGCATCGGCGCCATCATCGGCGCCGGTATCTTCGTCCTGACCGGCAATGCCGCCGCGGAGAACGCTGGGCCCGCCATCAGCCTCTCTTTCGTGCTCGGCGGGATCGCCTGCGGCTTTGCCGGCCTGTGCTACGCCGAGATGGCATCTAGCGTCCCGGTCTCCGGCAGCGCCTACACCTATGCCTATGCGACGCTCGGCGAAATCGTCGCGTGGATCATCGGCTGGGATCTGATCCTGGAATATTCGCTGGGCGCCACCACGGTGGCGATCGGCTGGTCCGGATACGTCGTGAGCCTCCTGCAGGACCTCGGCATCCCGTTCCCCCACGGTTTCGTGAGCTCGCCGTTCGACTATGACGCCGGGCAGGGCGTCTGGCACACCACCGGTGCATTCCTCAATGTCCCAGCCATGGCGGTGGTCGCCATCATGGCGACCGTGCTGCTGGTCGGCATCCGCGAGTCGGCGCGGCTCAACACGGTCTTCGTGGCCGTCAAGCTGGTCATCGTCGTCACGTTCATCTCGGTCGGCGTGTGGTACTTCACCCCCGCCAATTGGGTGACCTCGGCCAATCCGACGGGGGCGTTCGTTCCGCCCGATCTCGGTCTCGGCCGGTTCGGCTGGACCGGCGTGGTTCGCGGCGCCGCGGTGGTGTTCTTCGCCTATATCGGCTTCGACGCGGTTTCGACCGCGGCGCAGGAGGCCATCAACCCGCAACGCGACATGCCGATCGGCATTCTCGGCTCGCTGGTGATCTGCACGACGCTCTACGTGGCGGTCGCCCTTGTGCTCACCGGCATGGTTCCGTACGACAAGCTCGACGTGCCCGATCCGATCGCGGTCGGCGTCAACGCCATCGGCGTCAAGTGGCTCGCGCCGATCATGAACTTCGGCATCATCTTCGGGCTGAGCTCGGTCATCCTGGTCCTGCTGCTGGGCCAGACCAGGATCTTCTACTCCATGGCGCGCGACGGCCTGCTGCCGCCGGTGGCCGCGCTGGTGCACCCGCGTTTCCGCACCCCCTATGTATCGACCATCGTCATCGGGACCGTGGTTATGGTGCTCGCGGGGCTGCTCCCGATCGGTCTGCTCGGCCAGCTCGTGAGCATCGGCACATTGCTGGCTTTCGCCATCGTCTGTCTCGGCGTGCTCGCCTTGCGCTTCACCGATCCCGAGCTCCCGCGGCCGTTCCGGACGCCGGCGGTCCATCTGGTCGCGCCGGCCGGCGCCGCGTCGGCAGTGTTCCTGATGCTGGGGCTGCCGGCCGACAGCTGGATCCGCCTGCTGGTCTGGCTGGTGGTCGGACTTGCCATCTATTTCGGCTACGGCAAATGGCACAGCCGGCTGGGATTGGCTGCGGCGGTGTCGATTCAGTCCCCTCCCCCGCTTGCGGGCGAGGGTTAGGGAGGGGGCAATTTCAGGGCACGGACTCGTATCGAGAGCCCCCCTCCCCAACCCTCCCCCGCAAGCGGGAGAGGGGGCGAAAACGTTCGATCGCACCGGTAAATTCGCGGACCAGTCCAAAAGCGGCGCTCAATATGACCTCGCACGTTCCAGGCAATCTTAAAGATGCTATCCTTCACATCGGCCTCTCCATCCGGAGACCCGGTGGGCAGGCCTCCGAGAGGGGAGCGATCCATGCTGCAACGCCTCGCCATCGCCGGTATCGCCATCGCTGCGGGAATCGCGATTTCGAGCCCTCCGCTCCAGGCGCAGACGCTCGACAAGATCAAGCAGCGCAGCGTCCTGGTGGTCGGCACCAAGGCCGATTACAAGCCGTTCGGCTTCCGCGATCCGAGCGGCGCCATCGTCGGTTTCGATCCCGACCTTGCCAAGGACGTGGCCGACCGGCTCGGCGTCAAGCTGCAATTGGAGCCGGTGGTCTCGGCGAACCGCATGCAGTTCCTGCAGCAAGGCAAGATCGACCTCATGCTCGCCACCATGAACGTGACGGACGAACGGCGCAAAACGGTCGGTATCATCGAGCCGAGTTATTATGCGTCAGGCGTCAACGTATTCTTGAACCGCAAGGTTGGATTCAAGAACTGGGAGCAGCTCAAGGATCAGAAGATTTGCGGCATCCAGGGCGCCTTCTACAACAAATACGTGGCGGAGAAATACGGCGCCGACATCGTCGCGTTTCGGGGCCAGAACGAAGCCGAGACGGCGCTGCGGCAGGGCAACTGCATCGGCTGGCTCTATGACGACACCGCCTTCATGGAGCGGCTTGCCGATCCCAAATGGGCAGGGTTCGAGATGCCGCTGGAGACCATCTTGACCGAGCCGTGGGGTGCCGCCGTGAAGCTGGAGGAGCGCGACGGGCCATGGGGGCAGTTCATGGCGAAGACGATCGCCGACTGGCATCGCAGCGGCAAGCTCATCGAGCTGGAGAAGAAGTGGAACATCGCGCCGTCCGCCTTCCTCAGGAAAGCGCGAGCAGAGACCAAGTGAGCGCCAGCTCGCCGCATCGATGACGGATTTTCAGCCGCTCTGGGACTGGTTCCGCGATCTCCACGCGACCACCGGCGTCAAGCTCACCATCTTTTATGACGCCTTCGACCGGGCGCGCTTCTTCAACGGGTTCCTGACATCGGTGCGGCTGATGGCGCTGTGCATCGTGGCGAGCGTCGCCATCGGAATTGTTGGCGCCTGGGTGCAGGGATCGCGGTCTTGGCTCCTGCGCGCCATCACGGCCGGATATATCCAGTTCTTTCGCAACACGCCGCCGCTGGTGCAACTCTATTTCTTCTATTTCGCACTGGGGTCATACCTGCGGATGACCAATGCGACGGGGCTCGAAGTTCCGATCGTCACCAATTTTTCCTGGGCAGCCATCTGCCTGTCGCTTTATGCCGGTGCGTTCAACGTGGAAATATTTCGCGCCGGCATCGAGGCGGTCCCCAAGGAGACCGTCGAGGCTGCTGAAGCGCTAGGCTACAGCGGGCTGCGGGCTTATCTCCATGTGATCCTGCCGCTCGCCTTCCGCATCAGCCTCCCGGCCCTGAACAACAATCTCGTCAACCTCGTGAAGACCACGACGATCGCTTACGCCATCGCGGTTCCGGAGATGCTTTATGTCGCCAACCAGATCTGGTCTGACGAATTGAACGTCACCGAAATGATGAACGTGCTGCTGGTCATTTACGTGGCCCTGGTCGGAGTCGTGGTCTATGTCATGGGCCGCTGGGAGCGGGCCTTGCGCATACCCGGCTACACGGCATGATCGGCGCCGGACGCACCGATCTTGCCGTTCTCAAGGCGTTTGCCCCGATCGCGGCGTCGCGGACTTCCGCCGTGCCGTTCACGGCGCGCCATGGCGTCATGCTGATCGGCGCCCTGGTGCTCGCGGTCTACATCGGCGATGCCCAGGCCGGTCCCGGCACGCCGTCGATCCCCGCCACCATCCTCAAATGGACGCCGCTCCTGGCCCAAGGCTTTGCGCTGAACATCGCCATGAGCGTGCTTGCGATGGCGATCGGCACCGGGCTCGGAACCGCGCTGGGCCTCGGACTGATCTCGCTCACGCGGCCGGTGCGGGCTTCGTCGTGGCTCATCACCCAGTTCTTCCGCAATGCGCCGTGGCTGGTGCTGCTGTTCTACTGCGTCCTGCTGATGCCGTTTGAAGTGCGCATCGGCGGCGTCATCGTGCCGCTGCCCGGCTGGGCCAAGGCGACCGCCGGGCTCGCGCTGCCCGTCATGGCGAACGTGGCGGAACTGGTGCGTGGGGCGGTGCAATCCATCCCCTCCGGCCAATGGGAAGCGGCGGAAGCATCGGCGTTCACCCGCCTGCAAACGCTGCGGCTGGTGATCCTGCCGCAATGCGTGAAGCGCATGATGCCGCCCTGGATGAATCTCTACGCCATCGTCGTCGTGGCGACGCCGCTCACCTCCATCGTCGGCGTCAGCGAGGCGATGACGCTCACCGGCGACATATTGTCGTCCGAGGGCCGCACCGAACTTTTGGTGCCGATGTATCTCTACCTGCTCACCTGGTTCTTCCTCTACTGCTATCCGATCGCCCGCGCGACGATTGCGGTGGAACGGCGCTTTGCGGTGCGGTGATGGTTTCGCCCGTCGCCTGGAACCCGGATCTGCCGCTGATCCGCATGCGCGAAGTGGTCAAGAAATTCGGCGCCGCCACCGTCCTCGATGGCATCTCGTTGGACGTGATGAAGGGGCAGGTGATCTGCATCATCGGCCCGTCGGGCGCCGGGAAATCCACCCTGATCCGCTGCATCAATGCCCTGGTGCCGATCGACAGCGGTTCGATCCTGGTGGAGGGGCAGGAGGTCAACGACCCCATGCTCGACAAGCTCGCGCTGCGCCGCAAGGTCGGCATGGTGTTCCAGCAATACAACCTGTTCCCGCACCGCACCGCGCTCGCCAACATCATGATGGCGCCCGTCCACGTGCTCAAGCGCAAGCGCGCGGACGTCGCGGCGCAGGCGCGCGCCTTGATGCGCAAGGTGGGGCTCGACGGCAAGGAGGATTTCTATCCGGGCGAGCTGTCCGGCGGCCAGCAACAACGCGTCGCCATTGCCCGCAGCCTCGCCATGCAACCCGACGTCATGTTGTTCGACGAGGTGACGGCGGCGCTCGACCCGGAAACCGTGAAGGAGGTCCTGGTCACCATCCGCGAGCTTGCCGAAGAAGGCATGACCTGCGTCATCGTCACCCATGAGATGGGATTTGCCCGCGAAGTGGCCGACGAGATCTATTTCACCGACCGCGGCGTGGTCGTCGAGCACGGGCCGCCGGCGGACTTCTTCACCAACTGCCGCGACGAACGCACGCGGCGGTTCCTCAGCCAGATTCTTTGACCGTCCGCTTGTTGGCCCGCCCGATCCATCTCTTCCGTTGGACGAAGGATGTGATCCAGCCGCACCTGCGCGTGCCCCCTCCCTTACCCCCCGCAAGCGGGAGAGGGGATTGGCCGGGCGCGGCCCGCTGCTTCGCTCCCTCTCCCGTTTGCGGGGAGAGGGGGCCATTTTTGATGTTCTGCATCGAAGGCTCGTGGCTTGATCGCACTCTGGTGAGAAGCGACTCTTCCGGGGTGGCGTCCTCGGCGGCTCCGCAGTAAGAGACGGTCCGGACGGCGCCAACCCCGAACGAGGTGCAACCTGCGCAAGTCGTTGACCGAGTTCGAGGTACCACACCGGTTGCGTGCCTTCATCCGCGCCCGGGAATCCAGCCTCATCTTGCTAGCGGCGGTCGCCGGGGCGCTCGCCGGCGTCGTCGTCGCGGCGATGAGCAATGGCGTCGACCTGCTGCACAGCCTGTTTTTCGGGCTGCCGCTCGGTCAGCGCCTCTCCGCGCTCGCGAGCCTCGATCCCGTCGTGGCCGTGCTGGTGCCGATGCTGGGCGGTCTCGCGCTGGGCGTCGCCCACATCTTCATCGCGGCGTGGCGGCCGGCGCGCGAGGTCGACCCGATCGAGGCCAATGCGCTCCATGGCGGCCGGATGTCGTTCATCGGCAGCGTGATCGTGGCCCTGCAGACGGTCTGGTCGAGCGGCGTCGGTGCGTCGGTGGGCATGGAGGCGGGCTACACCCAGCTCGCCAGCGGCATTGCGTCGCGGATCGGCCGCGCCTTCCGGCTGAGGCGCGCGGACCTGCGCATCCTGGTCGGCTGCGGCGCCGCAGGCGGCATCGCCGGCGCGTTCGGCGCGCCACTCGCCGGCGCCTTCTACGGCTTCGAGCTCGTGATCGGAAACTATTCGGTGACGAGCCTCGCGCCGGTCGGGGTCGCTTCGCTGCTCGGCTATCTCGTCGCCGGCGGCCTTGCCACGGCTCGCCTCGGCGTCGTCGCGCCGCAAGCGGCCGCGGTCACCAATCACGATCTCGTCTTGGCCGCGCTGCTCGGCCTGGTGATCGCCTTGTTCGGCATCGCGCTGATGCGCGGGGTCTATCTGTTCGAAGCCGCGCTGGACCGCTGCAAGCTGCCGGCGGTGGTGCGGCCCGCCGTCGGCGGGATCATCGTCGGCCTGTTCGCCATCGTCACGCCGCAGGTGATGTCTTCGGGTCACGGCGCGCTGCGCCTGTCCGGCATGCTCGATCTGCCGCTGGCGTCGATCGCGACCATTCTCGTGCTCAAGGCGCTGGCATCGATCGTCTCGCTCGGATCGGGCTTTCGCGGCGGGCTGTTTTTCGCATCCCTCCTGATGGGGGCGCTGGGGGGGCAGCTGTTCGCCACCGCGATCACCGCGATCGATCCGGCGCTTTATGTCGACTCCAACGCCTATGCGGTGGTCGGCATGAGCGCGCTCTCCGCCTCGGTGATCGGCGCCCCGCTGACCATGATCTTCGTCGCGTTGGAATCGACCGGCAATCTGTGGCTCACCGCCGCCGTGCTCATCGCCGTCATCATCTCGGCGCAGGTGACGCGCGAGCTGTTCGGCTATTCGTTCGCGACGTGGCGCTTCCATCTGCGCGGCGAGACAATCCGCAGCGCCGCCGATATCGGCTGGCTGCGCGATCTCACGGTCGGCCGCATGATGCGCCAGGACGTCAAGACCGTCTCCTCCGAGATGACGGTGGCGGCGTTCCAGGAAGCCTTTCCGCCGGGCTCGACCGGCCAGGTGGTGGCGGTCGACAACAACGGCCGCTATGCCGGCTTGGTCATGGTCGCGGAAGCCCATGCCGCCGAACTCGGCGAGAACGCCTTCATTTTCGAAATCCTGCGCCACGCCGAGGATATGCTGCTGCCGAGCATGACGGTGCAGGAGGCGGTCGCGGCGTTCGATCGAACCGAATCCGAGGTGCTTGCCGTGGTCGATGCGCCGTCGTCGCGCCGGGTGCTGGGAACGTTGAGCGAAGCCCATGCGCTACGCCGCTATCTGGCAGAGCTCGAGCAGCGACGGCGGGAATACGCCGGAGCCCGGTAGGGTGCGGCTAAGGCGGAATGGTTCGATCGGGGTGATCCCTCCCGGAGACACAGAAAGAGCGGCTTGCCCGGCACCTCGGCGCTGCCCACATTCGCGGCGCCACCAGCCTGATAGATGGGCCGCGGCGCCGCTGGACGGCCGTGCGGCAAGGGTGGTATAAGCCGCCGCCCCAGAATTGTGCGGCGCAACATCGGTTAACCGATCCATGAGTGCCAGCGTCGCCGCCCCCCACCGGGGCGATGAAGCTCCCCGACCGGGGGTCGCGCATGCGACCACGACCGATTCCCCCAATGATGCCCGGGTCCGATTGCTGGGCCTCGCCGTCGGCAGCATCGGCGTCGTTTACGGCGACATCGGAACCAGTCCGCTTTACGCACTTCGCGAAGCGGTCAACGCCGCCGTGGGTCCCAACGGCGCGGCGACGCCCGGCGCGGTGCTCGGCGTGCTGTCGCTGATCCTGTGGGCGCTCATCTTCATCGTCACGTTCAAATATGTCATCGTGCTGCTGCGCGCCGACAACAATGGCGAAGGCGGCACGCTGACCCTGATGGCGCTGGCGCGCCAGGTGACCGGCGACCATGCCCCCGCGGTGGTGATGCTCGGCATCGTCGGCGCTGCGCTGTTCTTCGGCGATGCGCTCATCACGCCGGCGATCTCGGTGCTGTCCGCGATCGAAGGCTTGAAGATCGTGGCGCCCTGGTTCGATCCCTACATCGTGCCCCTGACCGTCACGATCCTGGTCGTCCTGTTCGCGGTGCAAGCGCGCGGGACCGCGAGCGTCGCGAATTTCTTCGGTCCGGTCATGACGGTGTGGTTCTTCGTCATTGCCGTGCCGGGTGTAATTTGGATCGCGAAGGATCCCGGCGTGCTGGTGGCGTTCAACCCGGTCTATGGGCTCGCCTTCCTGTTCGGCCACGGCGCCGTCGGGCTGGTGGCGCTGGGAGCGGTGTTCCTGGCGGTGACCGGCGCGGAAGCGCTCTATGCGGACCTCGGCCATTTCGGCCGCACGCCGATCCAGCTCGCATGGCTGGTGCTGGTGTTTCCAGCCCTGACGCTCAACTATCTCGGTCAGGGCGTGCTGATTCTCGCCGATCCGAAAGCGATCGAAAACCCGTTCTTCCTGCTCTATCCCGAATGGGCGCAGCTGCCGATGGTGGTGATGGCGACGGCGGCGACCGTGATCGCGAGCCAGGCGGTGATCACCGGCGCCTATTCGCTGACCCGGCAGGCGATCCAGCTCGGGCTGATGCCGCGCCTCGAGGTCCGCCACACCTCGGCGGTCCATGAGGGGCAGATCTATATTCCCCGGGTCAATTCCGGCCTCCTGATCGGGGTGCTGCTCCTGGTCGCGCTGTTCCGCTCGTCGAGCGCATTGGCTTCGGCCTATGGCATCGCCGTCACCGGGACCATGGTGGTCACGGCGATCATGGCATTCATCGTCATCCACAAGGTCTGGCGGTGGTCGCTCCCGGCCACCATCGCGCTGATCGCACCCTTCATCGTCGTCGACACCACGTTCCTCACGGCCAATCTCCTGAAAGTGGTCGAAGGCGGCTGGGTTCCGCTGGCGCTCGCCGGCGGCGTGATGGTCGTCATGTACACGTGGCGGCGCGGCACCCGCCTGTTGGCGGAAAAGACCCGCCGGCTGGAAACGCCGCTCGACTCCCTGGTCGCCATGCTGGAGAAGAAGCCGCCGCAGCGCGTTCCGGGCACCGCGGTGTTCCTCACCAGCGATCCCAGCAGCGCGCCGACCGCCTTGCTGCACAGCCTCAAGCATTACAAGGTGCTGCACGAGAAGAACGTCATCCTGTCGGTCGAAACCGAGCACATGCCACGGGTGCCCGCGGAGGAGCGCGTGCGCATAGCGCCGGTCGGGCAGACCTTCTCGCGGGTGACACTGCGGTTCGGTTACATGGAGACGCCGAACGTGCCGAAGGCGCTCGCGATCGCGCGCAAGCTCGGCTGGCAGTTCGACATCATGTCGACCTCGTTCTTCCTGTCGCGCCGCGCGCTGCGTCCGGCGGCGCGGTCGGGCATGCCGCGCTGGCAGGACCGGCTGTTCATCAATCTGGCGCGCGCGGCCAACGACGCCACCGACTATTTCCAGATTCCGACCGGCCGCGTCGTCGAAGTGGGCACCCAGGTCACGATCTAGCGATCTGGGTTCGACCAATCCGCGCCGCATTCTGGCCCTTGATTATTCCCGGTTTTGGACCATGGTTCGGATGCAGCGGAAAAATGGGGCTCGGTTCGACCATGTACGGGTTATTTGGCCGCGGCGGCGTGCGGGACTTGACGCCGGACGAGGTCGCCGCCGGGCTGACCGCCGGAGAGATCCTCCTCATCGACGTGCGCGAGCCGAAGGAAACCGAGCAGGAGCGCATTCCCGGCGCGGTGCTCGCGCCGCTGTCGCAATTCGACCCCGTGAACCTGCCGGACCCGCACGGGCGCACCGTCGTCTTCACCTGCGGCTCCGGCGTCCGTTCGATCAAGGCCGCCGAGATCGCCCAGGCCGCGGGGCTCGCCTATGACGCGCATCTGGCCGGCGGCCTGAAGGCCTGGAAAGCGGCCGGCCTTCCCACCGAAAAATGATGCGCCGCGGCGCCGGCGCCGATAGAACGGAGCGCGCCGCGGCAATGATTCCACAGCATGATCCCGAAAAGTTGCAGACTTTTCGGACAAGGTCATGCTCGAGAACGGCTGCAGTGCGAGCGGAGGACGACAATGCGGGTGATGTTCGTCGTGGTGGCCCTGGCCGGCCTGCTGGGTGGGATGCCGACCGGGGAGGCGCGCGCCTGGTATCCCTGGTGCGCGCGGTATGTGGCCGGGGTGCAGAGTGACTGCAGCTATGTGAGCCACCAGCAGTGCATGCTGACTGTCAGCGCCGTCAGCGGCTTTTGCGCACAGAACCCGGCGCCGCCGCCGTTGCTCGTGCCGCCGCCGCGCCACGTCCGGCGGCGGCCCAATTGACGCGCCGTCCGAGGCGGGGAGGGCGACGATGCGCAACGCCGGCGTTCTGACCGCATTGGGCATCGCGGCATTCGCCGCCCTTGCGGGCGGCCGGAGCACGGTGGCGCAGACCGAGCGCTTCGTGAATGTCTACAATTGGTCGGACTATGTCGCACCGACCGTGCTCGACGATTTCACCCGGCAGACCGGAATCCGGGTCCGCTACGATACCTTCGATTCCAACGACACGCTCGAGACCAAGCTGTTGGCCGGCAAATCCGGTTACGATGTCGTGGTGCCGACCGCCTATTTCCTCGAGCGCCAGATCAAGGCCGGGGTGTTCCAGAAGCTCGACAAGGCGAAGCTGCCGAATCTCGTCAACGCGTGGCCGGAGATCGCCAAGCGGCTCGCCGTCCATGATCCCGGCAACCAATACGCCGTCAACTACATGTGGGGTACGGTCGGCATCGGCTTCAATGTGAAGAAGGCTCGCGAAATTCTCGGGCCCGACGCCACGATCGACAGCTGGGACCTCGTCTTCGACCCGGCGCGGCTCGCCGGGTTCAAGGACTGCGGCCTCCACATGCTGGACTCGCCGGACGACATCCTGCCGACGGCGCTGCGTTATCTCGGGCGCAACCCGAATTCGGCCGACCCCGTCGACCTCGAGGCGGCGGCCGATCTGGTGACGAAAGTGCGGCCCTTGGTGCGCAAGTTCCATTCGTCGGAATACCTCAATGCCCTCGCCAGCGGCGAGATTTGCCTCGTGGTCGGCTGGTCCGGCGATATCAAGCAGGCCCAGAAACGTGCCGCCGAGGCCAAGAACGGCGTCGACATCGGCTATGCATTGCCGAAGGAAGGCGCCCAGATGTTCTTCGACAATTTCGCCATCCCGAAGGACGCCCGCAATGTCGGCGAGGCCCACGCCTTCATCGATTATTTCCTGCGGGCGGACGTGGCGGCAAAGAACACGGACTTTCTATCCTACGCGAATGGAAACCTCGCCAGCCAGAAGCTGATCGATCCGGCGATCCTGTCCGATCGCACCATTTACCCGGATGAGGCGACCATGGCACGCCTCTATACGATCAACGCCCATGACGCCAAGACGACACGGCTGATGAACCGGCTCTGGACCCGGATCAAGACCGGGCGGTGATCAGAGCGTGATCCGGAGAAGTTGCGGGCTGTTCGGGCAAGGAGATGCTGAAAATTCGAGAGATTTGAGTGTTGTCCGCTTTATCCTGAACGACTTGTGCCGGCCGGTCGCACGCCGTCACCTGGGTTATGCATGGCAACATTACTCCCGTCGCCGCCGCGCATGACAACGTCTCCGTGCATATGCGTCGAAACGTGTTACAGTGGTCGATGCGAGAGCAAAATGACATCGCAAGAACCATCGAAAGATGAGGAAAAGGGCCGCGTCCTGCCGTTCAGGCCTCGCGCACCGCGGTCCTGGAATGCGCAACTGCGCCTGCGGGACCAGTCGCGCAGCCCGGTCGACGACCTCAGCAAATATTCCCGCAGCCCGGACGAGGACAATCACCGCCATCGGATGGTGATGAACCTGCTCGCCTTCCTGGTGCTGGCGCTCATCGTTTATTGCGGCATCTGGCTCGCCAATACTCTGTCCCAGTTGCGCAAGGATCAGGATTGCGTGCTGAGCGGCCGCACCAATTGCGCGCCGATCCAGGTTCCCGTCAACCCGCGATAACGTCGCCTCTCCCCGCCGGCACATGGCAGGCGGGGAGGAGACGATGGTGGCCGGAACCGGTCAGAACACGAGCGGACGCGACTCGCGGCCGGCGATGCTGCCGACGATCAGCGACACCGGGGCCAGCCCGTCGACTCCCAGGGCGCGCGCCGCCGCCGGGCTGAGATCGATCACCCGTCCGCGCACGAACGGACCGCGGTCGTTGATGCGCACGACTGCCGAGCGGCCGTTGCGGCGATTGACGACGGTCACCTGGGTGCCGAACGGCAGGCTGCGATGGGCGGCCGTCATGGCCGCAGGGTTCATCTGCTCTCCGCTCGCGGTGTCACGGCCGCTGTACACCGATGCGAGGCCCGAACCCTCGAACGAACGGCCGCCTTTGGCCGTGTCCTTGATGGACGGTTCAGACGGCCTCGACGACGCCAACAGCTTCTCTCGCACGCTGCGCCGCCGGTGGGAATCCCGGCGCCACGCGCCGGCATCGCCGACGTGTGTGGGGCGGCGGGCGTTATTTCCATCGGCCCTCGTCAGCCCGTGGCGGGCATGCGCCACAGCCGGGCGGATGCTGGCGCCCGCCGTCAGCACGGCGGTCAGGGCGCTTGCCATGAGTACGTTGCGAAGGACACGTCGGTTGCGCTCTACGCGGTTATGTTTCAATACAAGTTCCTTTCACTTGGCGCCTTTTGCTGCGCCTTGTTACTCGTTGAGCCGGTCCAGCATACCTGCCTGCAACGTTGCTCGTTGTCTTCGGCATGCCGCCGCTGCACCGGCCGGTGATTGCCCCCAGCCGAGGGGCGGGGCTTCTGGGCACCAACTGTGTCCTCAATAGGGCATCACACGGTATGACCGGCATTAATGCGGGGCATGGCATTGCGCTCCACTGCCCTCTTCGGTATAGGAACCGCGATGGGGGTGCGGGCCATGTGGCCCGCTTCAGGGCTTGATGCGCCGTCCGGTGCGCCCGTCGAAAGCAGCGGATTTCCAGGAAGTTAGCGATGTCCTCAACCTTCGATACGGTAGCCAATATCATCGCCGAGACGTGCGATATCCCCCGCGATAAGATCAAACCCGAAAGTCATGCCATCAACGATCTCGGGATCGACAGCCTCGATTTTCTCGATATCGCTTTCGCGATAGACAAGGCGTTCGGGATCAAGTTGCCGCTCGAGCAGTGGACCCAGGAGGTCAATGACGGCAAGGCGACGACCGAGCAGTATTTCGTTCTCGACAATCTCTGCGCCAGCATAGACGGTCTGGTCGCGGCGAAGGGGGCGTAGCCCGCCCGCCATGCGGCTCGAGTATTTTCAGCTCATCGATCGGATCGTCGAACTCGATCTGGTGGGCCGCACCATCAAGGCGCAGGCGCAGGTTCCCGACACCAGTACGATCTTCGAGGGGCATTTCCCCGGCCATCCGCTGATGCCCGGCGTCTTGCTGATCGAGTCGATGGCTCAGACCTCAGGCTGGCTGATCATCGGCATCACCGGATTTGCGCGCATGCCGTTCCTTGCGGCGGTAAGGGAAGCAAAGCTGCGGACGTTCGTCGCTCCGGGACAAATGCTGTCGCTGCGGGCAAGCCTGCTGCATGATGGTTCCGGCTATGCGATAACGAAGGCAGCCGTCGACGTGGACGGCAAAACCGTGGCCGAGTGCGAGATCACCTTCCGAGTCATGGCCTTTCCGGATCCGAGATTCCGAACCAGCATGAGCGAGGTGGCGCAGCGCATCGGATTCCCGGTGGAGGCGTCCGCGAATGGCTGACGGGCCCCGCGAGACCTGGATCACCGGGGTCGGCATCCTGTCCTGCCTCGGCGAGGGGCCGGACGCGCATTGGCAAGCGCTGGACGCCGGCAAGATCAACGTCGATACCACGAAATTCGCGCCCTACATCGTCCATCCGCTGGCGCCGGTGAATTTCGACGCCCAGATCCCGAAAAAGGGCGATCAGCGGCAAATGGAGCCGTGGCAGCGGATCGGCACCTATGCCGCCGGCCTCGCGCTCGCAAGCGCCGGGGCCAAAGGGAACGCGGACCTGCTCGGCCGCATGGACATGATCGTGGCCGCAGGTGGCGGCGAGCGCGATCTCGCCGCCGACGGCGCCATTCTCAGCGGCTTGCCCAAGGCGGGCGAGCAGGAGCCTTTCCTCAACGAAAGACTGATGAACGACCTGCGCCCGACGCTGTTTCTGGCTCAGCTTTCCAACCTGCTCGCCGGCAACATCTCGATCGTCCACGGCGTCACCGGCTCGTCGCGCACCTTCATGGGCGAAGAAGCATCCGGGGTCGATGCGGTCCGAATCGGGGTCGCGCGCATCCAGTCCGGCCAGAGCGACATCGTGCTGGTCGGGGGCGCCCAGAACGGCGAACGCAAGGAAATGCTGCTGCTGTACGAGTTCGCGCAGTTCAATCTCACCAAGGAATTCAAGCCGGTATGGGCACGCCACGGCCATCCCGGTTTCGCGCTGGGCTCGATGGGTGCGTTCCTGGTGCTGGAAAGCAGCGATAACGCGCGAGCCCGCGGCGCCAAGCCGATGGCCCGGCTCACCAGCGTGGTCAACGCCCGGTCCGAACGCAAGCCCGGCGACGTCACCACGACGCTCGCCCGGTTGTGGGACAAGATCGCGCTCCGGCGGGGCAAGAATGGCGCCTTTATTTCGGGAGCGACCGGCGTCGAACCCGCAACCTCCGAGGAGCGCGCTTTCCTCAAGGGCCATCCCGAATTTGCGGTGCGTGCCACCGGCAGCCATATCGGCCACGGGGTAGAACCGCAATTTGCCATGAATATCGCGCTGGCAGCCGTTGCGGTACAACGGGGTGCGTTGTTTGCTTCGCAGGATCCAACGGGGTTCGAGCGGGCGGCCGATGACGCACTCGCGCAGGCGGTCGTGACAGGCGTCGGGCATTGGCGCGGGGAGGGTTTGGCGCTAGTCGAGAAGATCGACTAGCCTTGTAGGGTGGGCAAAGGCGCGCTCTTCGCGCCGTGCCCGGAGAATGCCGGGGAGGTTGGAATGGCAGCCATGCACGACAAGGCCGGACGGCCGATGGTCGTCGTCACCGGAAGCGGTCTCGTCACCCCGCTCGGCGCGGGCAAGGTCGACAACTGGAAGCGGCTCACCGCCGGCGAGTCCGGGATCCATGCCATCACGCGCTTCGCTACAGAGAGTCTCAAAACCAAGATCGCGGGCACCATCGATTTCCTCACCGTGGAGCCGCTGTCGGCGCCCGCCATGGCGGAGCGTCTCGCCGAACTCGCGATCGAGGAGGCGATCGCGCAGTCCGGGCTCGGATCGCGCGGTCATTTCCCCGGCCCGCTGTTCCTGGCGGTGGCCCCAAACGAGCTCGAGTGGCCGCAGCGCGAGGTGCTTGCCAAGGCCTCCGGCGCCAACGAAACCGTCAGCTACGACGACCTGCTGCGCGCCGCCGCGTCGGGGCGGTTCCGTTCCTATCATGAGCGCTTCCTGTTCGGATCGGTCGGCGAGGCGCTGGCAGGCACTTTCGGCACCGAAGGGTCCCCGATCTCCCTGTCGACCGCCTGCGCTTCGGGTGCGAGCGCGATCCAGCTCGGTCTCGAGGCGATCCGGCGCGGCGAGACCGACGCGGCGCTGTGCGTCGCGACCGACGGCTCGATCAATGTGGAGAGCCTGATCCGGTTCTCGCTGCTGTCCGCCCTGTCGGTGCAGAACGATCCGCCCCAGGGCGCGGCGAAGCCGTTCGCCAAGAACCGCGATGGCTTCGTCATGGCCGAAGGCGCCGGCGCCATGGTGCTCGAGAGCTACGAGGCGGCGGTCGCCCGCGGGGCGAACATTCTCGGCGTGATCGCCGGCTGCGGGGAACTCGCGGATTCCTTTCACCGCACAAGGTCGAGCCCGGACGGCAAGCCCATCATTGGCTGCATCCGCAATGCCATCGCCGATGCCGGGCTGACCCCCGACGACATCGACTACATCAACGCCCACGGCACCGGCACGCCGGAGAACGACAAGATGGAATGCTTGGCCGTCTCCGCCGTGCTCGGCGATCGCGTCAAGGACGTGCCGATCTCCTCCAACAAGTCGATGATCGGACACACGCTGTCCGCCGCCGGCGCGGTGGAGGCGGTGATTACGCTGATGACGCTGGAGCACCAGCGCATTCCGCCCACCATCAACTACAACGTGCCGGATCCCGCGATCCTGCTAGACGTGGTGCCCAATGCCGCCCGCGACGCGCGCATGCGCCACGCCATCTCCAATTCGTTCGGGTTCGGCGGCCAGAACGTCTCGCTGGTATTGGCGCGGGAGCCGGCGTGATGGCATCTGCCGCCAGGCGGCGCGTCCTCGTGACCGGGGGAGGGCGCGGCCTCGGCGCGGCGATCGTCGAAGCGCTCGCGGCGGCCGGGCACGACGTGACCTTCACCTATCGCTCCGCCCAGGCCGAGGCGGAACAGGCGCTGCGAGCGCTCACCGCCGCCCATCCCGGTCAGAGCTTCGCCGCCCGGCGGGTCGATCTCGCCGACAAGGATGCGGTCGAGGCCTTTGCCGATCAGCTTGCGGAAGGGCCGCCCCATGGCGGCTTCGTGCATAATGCCGGACACACCTACGACACCCTCGCGGTGATGATGGAACAGGCCAAGGCCGAGGTGGCGATGCAGGTGAACTACTGGTCGTTCACCCGCCTGGTGAATACGCTGGCGCGCCCGATGATGCGGGCCCGCGACGGCCGGATCGCCGTGATCGGTTCGGTGACGGCGCTGCAGGCCAACCAGGGCAATGCCGCCTATGCGGCGTCGAAGGCCGCCTTGCTCGGCTACGTCCGTACCCTCGCCATCGAGATCGCGCGCACCGGCGTGACGGTGAACTATGTCGCGCCCGGATTCATCGATACCGCCATGCTGGCGCCCTATGCCAAGTTCCGCGACACCATCGAGGCCCAGATCCCGGCGCGCCGGTTCTCGCGGCCGGACGAGATCGCCGCCGTCGTCGCCTTCCTGCTGTCGCCCGGAGCGTCCTATGTCACCGGCGCGGTGCTGCCGGTTGACGGCGGGCTTTCCGCGGCGATAGGCATCCACCGCTGACGTTGTGCCGCCGGCTCGTGGTTCCGATCTTCAGCCGAATCTTCTCCCTCCCCTTGAAAAGGGGAGGGTTGGGGTGGGGATCGCAGGTCACAGGCGTGGCGTTTGTGGAGAGTCAGCGGACCCCCACCCCAACCCTCCCCTCGAAGGAGGGGGAGGGAGTTTGATTATCTGGAGATAGCAGCGGATGCGTGCGCTCACCCTCGTCGCCGACCGCAAGGTCGAGCTTGTCGAACTCGACTCCCCGCCGGCGCCGGTCGCGGGCGAGGTGCAGGTCCGCGTCAGGGCGGTCGCTCTCAACCACATCGACCTCTGGGGCTACCGCGGCATGGCCTTCGCCAAGCGCAAGATGCCGCTCGTGGTCGGCGCCGAAGCCGCCGGCGAGATCGCCGCGGTGGGGCCGGGCGTCACCGCGCTCGCGCCCGGCGATCCCGTGGTGATGTACGGCGCGCTCACCTGCGGCGTCTGCAAGGCCTGCCGCGAGGGCCGCGACAATCTCTGCGAGGACGTGCGCGGCATCATGGGCTTTCACGTCGACGGCTTCTCGCGCGAACTCGTCAACATGCCGGAACGCCTTGTCATCAAGGCACCGGCCGGACTGGCGATGCGCGACGCCGCCTGCGCGCCGATTGCGTTCTCGACCGTGGAGCACATGCTGTTCGACAATGCCAAGCTCCAGCCCGGCGAATCGATCCTGGTCCATGCCGGCGGGTCCGGTATCGGCACCGTCGCGATCATGATGGCGAAGGCGATCGGCTGCACGGTGATCACCACCATCGGCGACGACGCCAAGGCGGAGCGGGTGAAGGCGCTGGGCGCCGACCACATCATCAATTACCGGCAGGACCGTTTCGAGCACATGGTGCGCAAGATCACCGCCAAGAAGGGCGTCGACGTCGTATTCGAGCATGTCGGGGCGGCGACCTTCAACGGCTCGCTGCTTTCGCTCAAGCGCGGCGGCCGGCTGGTCACCTGCGGTGCGACCTCGGGGCCGACCGTGACCTTCAACCTGATGCAGCTGTTTCAGCAGCAATACCGGATCATCGGCTCGTTCGGCGCGTCGATGCGCAATATTCGCGACGGGCTGGCCAAGATGGCGGGCGGCATGCTGCCGGTGATCGACACCGAGGTCGAGCTTGCCGATTTCGAGCGCGGCCTGGCGCGCATCGAAGGACGCCAGGTGTTCGGCAAAGTGATCCTGAGCCTCTGATCCGGCGCCATGAGCAAGAGCTGGAAAGGCATCCGCGCGACGGCCCGCAACTGGCTGAAGTCGGCGGCCAATGTCGTCGCCGGGCGGGTCGCGACGGCGCTGCTCGCGCTGGCTCACCGATGCGACCGGGCGTGGATCAGCGACCGCGGCGGCGCCATCATGCGCACCATCGGGCCGTGGCTGCCGGAGCATCGCACCGGCTTCGCCAATCTGCGCGCCGCCTTTCCCGAAAAAACCGACGCCGAGATCGAGACCATCCTGCGCGGCGTGTGGGAGAATCTCGGCCGCGTCGGTGCCGAGATCGCCCATCTCGATCACATCTGCTCCGGCGACCGCTACAAGCGCACCTACATCGACTACACTCCCGACAGCATCGAGCGGTTCCTGCGGGCGAAGGACGACGGCAAGCCGGCCGTGGTCTTCGCCGCCCACCTCGCCAACTGGGAATTGCCGGCGGTGATCGCGGCGAGCGACGGGCTCGATTCCGTCGTGCTCTACCGCCGGCCCAATCTCGGCGCCATCGCCGACGCCGTGATCGCGCTGCGCCGCGGTTTCATGGGCGACCTCGTTCCCTCCAGCATGGGCGCGCCGGTAACGCTCGCGCGCGCTTTGGAGCAGGGCCGCCACGTCGCCATGCTGGTCGACCAGCATTACGGCCGCGGCGTCGAGGTGACTTTCTTCGGGCGCAAATGCCTGGCGAACCCGCTGATCGCCATGCTCGCCCGCGAGATCGAGTGCCCGATCCACGGCACCCGGGTGTGGCGGTTGCCCGGCAACCGCTTCGGCGCCGAATTCAGCCCGGAGGTGGTGCCGGTGCGCGACGCCGAGGGCCGCATCGAGGTCGCCGGCACCATGCAGGCGATCACGTCCGTGGTGGAGTCCTGGGTGCGCGAACACCCCGAGCAATGGCTGTGGCTGCACCGGCGCTGGCGGTAGAGGCTTGGTGAGGACTGCCTCAGTTCGGCTTCAGCCGCCGCAAGCGCATGGACGTTGCAACCCCTGAGGCGGTATTGTCGTGGCCGTGACCTCGAACATGCGCCGCCGACTGATCGCTCTCGCCGCCGCCTATGCCGTTGCGTTGCAGGTGGTGCTGACGAGCTTTGCCGTGATTGCGGCCGCCGGCGCAGTGCCGGAGCTGTGCACGTCGGGAACGCCCGGGACGCCGGGCTCCGATCGCGGGCATGCGCCGCCTTGCATCGCATGTTCGGCACTTTGCGGCCACGGCGGGTTCGCCGGACTGGCACCGGCCGGCGTTCGCCTATTGGCGCGGCGCGCCGCGGCCATTCGCGTCGAGCAGGGGATGCCGCGCCTCGCCGAGCGATCGGCGCCGCGCAATCTGCCGCCGTCGCGCGCGCCGCCGGCGGCCTGATCGCGACGTCGTTTGAGCGCGAACCAGGCCGGCCGAATGCCGGCATCATCCCTGTTATCGAGGCTTCGTTTCCATGAAAACCAGCATCCTCTTCGCCTGCATCCTATCCCTCGCGGCCGGCGCCGCAGCCGCCCAGCAGTTCAAGGCGGGCGCGCTCGAGATCGACCAGCCATGGTCTCAGGCCACCCCCAAGGGCGCCAAAGTGGCCGCCGGCTATCTCACCATCAAGAACACCGGCACCGATCCGGACCGGCTGGTGAGCGTGACTTCGCCTGCCGCCGGCAAATTGGAAATCCATGAAATGAGCATGGACAAGGGCGTCATGAAAATGCGCCCGGTGCCTGGCGGCCTCGAGATCAAGCCGGGCGAGACGGTCGAGCTCAAGCCCGGCTCGTTCCACATCATGATGATGGACCTCAAAAACCCGATCGAGCGCGGCAAGCCGTTCAAGGCGTCACTGACGTTCGAGAAGGCCGGGCCGGTCGAGGTCGAATTCGCCGTCGTGGCGCCGGGCGCGCCGCCGCCGGCCGCCGCCGCGCCGGCAGGCATGCCCGGTATGCCGGGAATGCCCGGCATGAAACACTGACTGGTCCTGTCGAGCACCGACGCCACTGCTCCCGCGCTTCACGCGCGGGGGAGTTGCTCACATTCGGCCCGGCGATGCGCGTGGATGGCCGCAGGGGCACCGGACTTATTTTTGTGAAAAACAACCCCATGCAAAGTAGAGCTGGTGGTGCTTGAATACCAAAAGGACCCCGCCCTGGCCCTCCGCGAAAACGGGGAGGGAAAGACGCTACTTCGGCTCCGGGAAATAGGGTTTGGTGGCCTCCGGCAGCGGCACGTTGAAGGCGTTGAGGATCATTGAGACCCCGGTGTAGTAGCCGAGGATGCCGACCAGCTCGACCGTGCCGCGATCGCCGAGGACGGCGTGGACGCGCTTATAGACGCGTTCGCTCACCCGCCGCGTTTTGTGGAGTTCCTGGACGAAATCGAAAATCGCGCGCTCGTCCTTGGCGGCCTTCTTGGGTGCGCGGCCGGCCTTGAGGTCGCGGATGGTCTGCGCCTTCACGCCGGCCTTTTCGGCGATCGGCGCGTGGGCATGCCATTCGTATTGCGCGCGCCAAATCCGCGCGATGCACAGGATCGCGAATTCCGACAGCCGCGGCTCGACTGCGGTGTTGAACCGAACATGGGCGCCCAGTTGCTGGGTCAACTCGCCGTATTTCGGCGCCAGCATGTAGACCCCGAACGGGCCGCCGAGCCGCACCCGGCCGCCGCGCGGACCGGCCCGCATCGATTCCAACAGCGCGCGCTGGTCCGCATCGAGCGTCTCTTCGGAAACGACCGGCAGGCGGTAGTTCAAGTTCTTTGCGGCCATGGTTCCTCAGTCGCGGAGCTGTCGGAAGGCGCGGACGTGCGGGATCGGCAACCCGTGAAGTCGCAGACTTCTAGGCACGATCGTGCACGAAATCAAAGAGATTAGCTGCTCTACCCCCGGGGCGTCGCGCGCGGGCGGGCGGCGGGCCGAAGGAATATGTCGGCCAGCGACGGGGCGCGCTGCGGCTTGCGCGCTTCATGCCGCGCCTTGCGGCCGGAATTGTGCGTCTGCGTCGCGGCCGGCGACTGTTCCGGGACCGCCGCAGGGGCGTCCGCGGCAGACGAGTCCGCGGCCTTGGCGGCCGAGGGCGGAGCCTCGACCTCGGCCGTCGCCGATTGGTCGCTGGCCGGCCCGGCATGGACCAGGGTCGCGGGAACGGCGCCATGATATCGCGCGGAATCCTTTGTGCTCGCAGCCTGACCGCCGGCCGCGGCCGGCCGCTGCGCCATGGCCGCGGGCTGCGCGGTTACCACGGCCGCGGCAACCGGACGCGGTTCAGCGATGACCGGGTGTTGCGCGGCACTCGCGAGCGCGAAGTTCGCGGCGCCGTCGGGCTGGATGTCCGGGCGTTCCGCCACAGCAGCCGGCTTGTCCCCGGCGACTGACGCTTGCGGCCCAGCGGCTTGCTGTCCATCACCTTGCAGGCCGAGATACATCACGCCCGACGCCATCACCAGCGGCGGTGCCAACAGGACGAAGGCACTCACCGCGAGCTGGACTCGGATGTCGCCGCGCTTTCGCTTGGTCGCGCCGTCTGGAACCATTGTGAACCCCACCCGTCTGCGATTTGGCGGTCTGCGAACCGCCCCTTACCGCCCCCTGCGGGAATCAATCGCCATAAAGTGACGCCGATATAGCACTCATATACGGGAAATTTTGTTGTAAAGGCAACCTACTTACGGCCGAATCAGGCCGATTCCGGGCCGGGACCCGGCCTCGCCCACAAAAATCGGCGCGGGCAGGGGCGGCCGACCCGATCGACGCGGCGTTCAAAGGCCGGCCGCTGCATACTTTTCGGCAGAATGCTTTAGAATGACCGCCAAAACGAAGGGAGGACAGCTATGCCGGCGCATCGCGTCGCCTTGCTCTTTGCCGCTGCCGTGCTGTTGCCGCTCACGCCGGCTGCCGCCGATGCGTTGAAGGTCGCTGTGGCGCAGCGAGGCCAGTGGGACACGGCGATCACCGAACTCGGCCAGCGTTCCGGCATTTTCGCCAAGCGCGGCCTCACGGTCGAAATCCTCTACACCCAGGGCGGTCCGGAAGCCCATCAGGCCGTGATCTCCGGGAGCATGGACATCGCTTGCGGCGGCGGCATCGAATCCGCCGTAGCGGGCTATTCCAAGGGCGCACCGGTGCGGATCATCGGCAGCGCCATGATCGGCTCGCCGGACACTTACTGGTTCGTGGTCGCGAATTCGCCGATCAAGTCGCTCGCCGACGCCGCCGGCAAGACCATCAGCTATTCCCAGAACGGCTCGTCGAGCCACGCCGCGCTGCTCGCCTTGCTCGCCCAATACAAGGTCGACGCCAAGCCGGTCTCGACCGGCGGCCACCCGGCCACGCTGACCATGGCCATGACCGGCCAGATCGACATCGGCCGCGGCGCCGCGCCGTTCGGGCTGGAACTCGTCGACGAGGGCAAGATCAGGATCATTGCCCGCGGCAGCGAGATCAAGGCGCGCTCCGACCAGACCGTGCGGGTGTGCCTGGTCAACGCTCAGGTGCTGGAACAGCGCGGCGACGCCGTGGCGCGCTTCATGCAGGGCTACCGCGATACGATCGACTGGATGTATTCCGACCCCGCGGCGATGACCGTCTACGAAGAATTCTCCGGCGTGCGCCACGAACTGATGGCGAAAATCCGCGACCAGTATTTCCCCAAATCGACGCTGTGGCCGGACCAGATCCGTGGCCTCGATCTCGTGCTGGCCGACAGCCTCAAGAACAAGTTCATCGCCAAGCCCCTGACCGCGGAGCAGGTCAAGGACATGATCCAGATTCCCGCGCCGCTGAAATGAACGCGATCGAGGAGTGGTTCATGCGCATGTTCCAAGCCTTCGCTCTCGCGGCCGTGGTCGCGGCCGGCACCGGCCATCGTGCCGACGCCCAGGAGAAGCTCCTGGTGTCGGTGCCCCAGCGCGGCCTGTGGGACACTGGTGTCTCCGAACTCGGCCGGCGCGCCGGCATATTCAAGAAGCATGGCCTCGATCTCGATATCCTCTTCACGTCCGGCGGCGCGGAGTCGCAGCAGGCGGTGATCGGCGGCAGCATGGACATCGCCGCCGGCATCGGTGTCTCCGGAGCCATCGGCGCCTATTCCAAGGGCGCGCCGTTGCGCCTGATCGGCAGCGAGATGATCGGCGCGCCGGACCTCTACTGGTATGTGGTGCCCAATTCTCCGATCAAGGCGGTGGCCGACATCAACGGCAAGACGGTCGGCTTCTCCGTCACCGGCTCCTCCAGCCATGCCGGGCTGCTGGAATTCGCCCGTCAGAACCGTCTCGACATCAAAGCGGTGGCAACCGGCAATATGCCGGCGACCTTCACACAGGTCATGACCGGCCAGATCGATGTCGGCTGGGCGGCGGCGCCGTTCGGCATCGATGCCCTGGAGGACGGCAAGATCCGGCTGATCGCGCGCGGCTACGACGTGGACGCGCTCAGGGGCCGGACGACCCGCGTCATCGCCACCAATCTCGACATGCTCGGCAAGCGCAATGCGAGCCTCGAACGCTACATGCAGGCCTACCGCGAAACCGTCGACTGGATGTATTCGGACGATCCGGCGGTGCTCGAGATTTATGGCGATTATTCCGGCTTTCCCGAGCGCGTGGTGAAGCGGGTCCGCGACTTCTTCCCCAAGGAGACCATGTTGCCCGACCGCATCCTGGGCATCGACCAGATCATTTCCGACGCGACCAAGCAGCGATTCATTCTCCAGCCGCTCACCAAGGAACAGGTGGCGGAGTTCGTCAAGATTCAGCCCGCGCCGACGCCGTGATCGCGGCCAATGTCGGTGTCATGCCCCGCGAAAGCGGGGCATCCAGTAATCCCTGCACTGTCGGTGGAGCTCGCGCCGTGCAGTCCGGTGGTTACTGGATCGCCCGGTCAAGCCGGGCGATGACAACAGTGGAATCTCCAACCAGGTAGTGATGATGACCCCATTCGTAGCGAGCGAAGTGAAGGCGTTGTTCTTCGACGTGTTCGGCACCCTGGTGGACTGGCGCAGCGGCATCGCCCGGGAGGCGAGGGCGGTCCTCGAGCCGCTCGGCCACCGCGCGGACTGGTTCGCCTTCGCCGACGCCTGGCGTGACGAATACCAGCCGGGAATGGAGGAGGTGCGCGCCGGACGCATCCCGTTTTCCAAGCTCGACGTGCTGCACCGGCGCAATCTCGATCGCATCCTGCCACGGTTCGGGATGGCGGACCTGTCGGAGGAGGTGAAAACCTATCTCAACCGTGCCTGGCACCGTCTCGATGCGTGGCCGGACGTCGCGCGCGGGCTGCATCTCCTCAAGCGGCGCTTCCTGCTGGCGCCGGTGTCGAACGGCAACATCTCGCTCATGGTCGAACTCGCCCGCCGCAACGGCTTGCCGTGGGACGCCATCCTCGGCGCCGAGATCGCCGGCGACTACAAGCCCAAGCCGCGCGTCTATCTCGCCGCCGCCGAAGCGCTCGACCTGCCGCCGGGCGCGTGCATGATGGTCGCCGCGCACACCGGCGATCTCGTCCACGCGGCCGGGTGCGGCCTGCGCACGGCCCATGTGGCGCGGCCCAACGAACGCGGCGAGGGCCGCGGCGAGGCGGAGCCGGGCAAGCCGATGGATCTTGCCGTCTCTGGCCTCCCGGAGCTCGCGGATCTGCTCGGTGGCTGACGGCGTTCCCAGGGGGTCCAGTGGCCCATGTACGAGACGCATGGTGCGGTGCCGCGCCGGAGTGTATATGTTGCCGTCATGAGCAATCCTCCGATTTCTTCCTTCAGACGTCACCAGGGAACGCCGCGGCGGCGGCGGTTTCGGGGCATTCCCGTGCGTACCCTGGTGCCGAACCTCATTACCCTGCTGGCGCTGTGCGCCGGGCTCACCGCGATCCGCCTTTCCGCCGAAGGCAAGCTCGAATGGGCGCTCGGCGCCATCGTGTTCGCCGCGGTGCTGGACGGACTCGACGGCAGGGTGGCGAGGCTCCTCAAGGGCACGTCGCGATTCGGCGCCGAACTCGACAGCCTCGCCGACTTCGTCAATTTCGGCGTCGCGCCGGGCCTGACGCTGTATTTCTGGAGCCTTCACGAGCTCAAATCGGCCGGCTGGATCGCCGCCATGGTGTTCGCGATCGCCGCCGGGCTGCGGCTGGCCCGTTTCAACGTCATGATCGACGATCCCAATCGTCCGGCCTGGGCGGCGAATTTTTTCGTCGGCATGCCGGCGCCGGCCGGCGCCATCACCGTGCTGCTGCCGGTCTACATGCAATTCCTCGGCGTGCCGCAGCTCGCCATCATCCCGCCCGTAACGTTCGTCTATACCCTCGCCATCGCGTTCCTGATGGTATCGCGGCTGCCGGTCTATTCCGGCAAGAAGCTCGGCACGAGGGTGCCGCCGGACTTGGTGCTGCTGGTGTTCATCGGCGTCGTGCTGTTCTTCGCGCTGCTGATCAGCTACCCCTGGGAGGTCCTGACCATCGGCACCGTGCTTTATCTCGTGAGCCTGCCGTTCGGGTTCATGTCCTATCGCGAATGCGCCCGCCGCGACGCGCGCGCGCTGCTGCCGGCCGGCAAGGACGAGACCGCGGCCGCCCCGGACCGGCCGTCACCGGTGGTACCGTTCGAGCCCGGTGCCGACGCCGGCGACAGTGAGCGGCCGACCCGCCATTGATTTGGATCGCCCCATGCCGCGCACGCAAAAAATCCTCCGCTCCGGCGAAATCGCCGGCGAAACCGTCGACACGCTGCTGCTCAAATTCGAGGACCGCTCGAAGCAACAGGGTTTCGTGTTCGGAGGCAAGGGGACCTGCGTCGAATTCGATTTCCCGGTGCCGCCGCTGCTGCGCACCGACGATCTCCTGGTGCTCGACGACGGCCGCCTCGTCGAAGTCGTGGCCGACGTCGAACCCGTGCTGGAGGTGCGCGAGAAGGATTTCGCCAAGGCCGCGCGGCTCGTGCTGGCGCTTGGCAACCGCCACGTTCCCGTCCAGATCCTCGCCAACCGCCTGCGCATGCTCGCGCATCCCGATATTGCGCTGTTGCTGACGCAACACGGCTTCGCTCCGGCGATGGTGATGGCCCCGTTCGAGCCTGACGACGGCGGCGCGCACGGGCATGATCACGACCATGAACATCAAGGGCACGATCATGGCCACGCGCATGGCCACGCGCATGGCCACGATCATGACCATCACGGCCATGAACATCACGACCACGACCATGACCATCAGGGCCACGATCACGGTCACCGGCACGGCAAGATTTGAGCCGGGGCCGGCGGCGGGCCGCATCGCCGGCATCGCTCGGAATTGAATCAAATTACGATCGAAGCTCTCCGAATTTGCCCACGATCTCCGTCAAAATGTCGGCAATTCGATCATGCGCTAGGGCGACATTTACTCCTCCGGCGGAGGATCCACGGCGTCGAACATCGCATGCAGGCTCAGTCGTTTCGGAGCCGCCGCCAGGTTTCGACCATGAGCGCGAACAGGAGAGTTCAATGACACTGAGAATGATTGCCTTCGCCGCCGCCACGTCGGCAGCGGTCGGGCTGTTCGCCGTTTCCGGCGCTTCTGCGGTACCGGCCAATGGCGTCGTGATAAGTCAGGCTGCGGCGGCGACTCAAGCGACGCAGCAGGTCTGGTGGCGCCGGTGGCACCGGTGGCGTCGTTGGTGATGAGGTACGCGGGCCGGCGGCACCGTCAATTTTGACAGTTGGCCGGCCGCCCGCGCTGCGGTAGTCAAGTCACATCGCTCTTCCCCAAGAGCACGGTCCCGGCCTCGCAGGCCCCCAGCCCAATTCCCCCCGGGGTCGGGACCACCCTTCCTCCGATCACGTGTTCCGCATTTTCGCCGCAGCCCACGGCCTGCCTTCGCGTTGCCGTCCTCGCCGCGGCGACACCGGAAAAGATCGCCAAAGAGGGCTGAGCACATGATGACGAGCCGGAAGATTTGCCGCCGATAAGGTGGTATATGAGAGGTGGGGTGTGGCGTGGCGTGCCGGTCGTGCGCGATGGGCAGATCGGAAAAGGGGGGAGGGGACCATGGGTGTATTTGCATCATTTTTACGCCTGCTGATCGTCGCGATCGGGGCCGCCTGCGTGGCCACGGCTTCGGGCGCGATTGCGCGCGCGCAGACGAACCTGCTGAACGTCTACGAGCAAGCGGCGTCGAATGCCTGCACGAATTTACCGGGTTGCCGGGTCGATTTTTCCACGGTGCCGAAGAACCTCAAAGTATTGCGGGTGTCCTGCCTGATCGACATCCAATCGAATGGGGCCAACTCGCTGATCAGTGACTTTGAGCTGGGGAACGCAGCTTCAGACCAGACCGGCTATTCCTTCGGACAATACCTTGCTCCATTGCAACTTCTCAGTGCGACCGGCGCGGACCAGTTCTACGTAGCCGATGTCGCCACCCTTCATGTGGTTCCAGCGGGCTTCAGGCCTTCCGTATTCATCTACACCCGCATCAATCCGAGCGCGCCGATCGCCGCCCAATGCTCGATCAGCGGGTCGTTCCTGGATTGAGCGCGTCGCGGCCGGGTGCCGCGGCAATCATAGAAGCACCTCTTGCGAGCGCCGGCCGGGATCGCGCTCCGCGAGCAGGTGGCGGGCGCGCCCGCTCGGGCCGGCTTAAACCCCTGTAAAGCTAATTCCCCAACAAACGCCCGCTTTGGAAGGGAAATGCATAGCTATCGAAACCATCGCCGCGCCACAATTCCGGCGTGCGCGATTCATGGTCACTCATCATGGCCGGGGATCGCTTGGGCACGTCAGTCTTAGGAGGAGGACATCATTATGAAGACCATCGTTGTGGCCATGCTCGCCGGCGCGGGAATCCTTTTGGTTCCCGCATTGCAAGCATCGGCGGCCCCGGCCAATGGCGCGGCCATCGCCAATATCGGACAGCAAGTCGCCCCCGTCATCGATGTCGTGGTCAAGAAGAAGAAGAAGGGCCGTTGCCGCCCCGACCAGAAGCGTGATCGGTTCGGCTACTGCGTTCCCAACGCAAATCTATAACTGGTTCCAGGGCCGGACACGGGGATCCTCGGCTTCATGATTTGCCGCCGGCGGGCGCAGTGCCCATCGCCGGCGGCTTGAAGCGGTTCGAGGGTCTCGCCGGCTCGGTGGTTAGTCGCCGCGCCGCGCGGGGTTCCATTCAAAATTCGCTTTTTCGGACGATACGGGTCAGACCGCGCCGAACTGCCGATCTCCGGCATCGCCGAGACCGGGCACGATGTAGCCGGAGTCGTTCAGCCGCTCGTCGACCGAAGCGGTAACCACGCGTACCGGCAGGCCCGATTCCGCCAACCTGGCCAGTCCCTCGGGGGCGGCCAGCGCACAGATTGCGGTGACGTCAGTGGCTCCCCGCGCCGCCAGCAGTTCGATCGTATGCAGCATGGAGCCTCCGGTCGCCAGCATCGGATCAAGCACGTAGACGGGGCGCTCAGCCAGGTCTTTTGGCAGCGATTCCATGTACGGAGTCGGCAACAGGGTCACCTCGTCGCGGGCCAATCCCACGAAACCCATGCGGGACTCCGGCATCAGTGTCTGAGCCTGGTCGGCCATGCCCAGCCCCGCCCGCAGCACCGGGACCAGCAAAGGCGGGTTGGCCAACCGTATCGCGCTGGCCGGGCCCACCGGGGTGTGGATCGGCGCCTGCTGTGTGGGAAGGTTCCGAGATGCCTCGTAGACCAGCATCAGGGTCAGTTCCCTGAGGGCGGCACGAAAGGTTGCGTTGTCCGTGCGGGCATCCCGCATGGTCGACAGCCGCGAGCCGGCCAGCGGATGGTCGACCACCATCACTTCCAAGCCGGCCGGAATCTCGTGCGGTGCGGGCATCAGGCTCACTCCCTTTGCGGAATCGATGTCGGTGCCGGACATCATCCGCCAATTTCAGTGCCGGCGCGAACCGGCGCTGAAATTCGGCTGTCGCGAGCCCCGCCGGCCGGCAAGGCGCCGGACCACCAGCGGAACGTCTCCGAAATCAGGTGATCTCGTCCGAAATCGCATAGCCAGCGGCGGCCAATCCAATTCCAATCGACCGTATGGTTGCCAGACAGGGGGATACCGTGAAACACATTTGCAAAGGCTTGGTCCTCGCGGCGGCGCTCGCCACCTTCTCGACCTTGAGCTTCGCGATCGGAACCGCCGAACAGCGCGCGGCCTGCACGTCGGACGTGTTTCGGCTGTGCAGCGCCGAAATCCCGGACGTCGACCGCATCATCGTTTGCCTCAAGCGCGAAAGGCCGAAACTCAGCAAGCCGTGCCAAGCGGTGTTGAGCGCGCCGATCTCCAACGCGGCCCGCTAGATTGAAGCGGTACGCCGCCAGCACGTTTACGCCGTTTTCGCCTACGCCTTGATCAATTGATCCGGGCTAAGTGCTTGTCGGAGCGCCGAGATTTGAACCCGACCTGATCGACGAGATTGCCGAGCGCGGCGCCGGCGTCCAGGCGAACCGGACGCTCACCCGGCTTGGCGCGCTGTTCCGGTGGGCGATGGAGAAGGACCGGCTCGCTGTATCGCCGGCCTTGCGGACGTGATCAATCAACGGTCAGTGCATGTCATCGGTCAGAGCATGTCATCGGTCGGAGCAGCAAAGACCGTGGCGGTGACAGGCACCGCGGGTAAGTCCGAATGCTGGCCATCGAGACCCCTAAGATGTTCGGACAATACCAGTGCGGTACGATTGCGACACCGCTACGGTTGCTCTGCAGACCACCATTACGGAAAAAAGCGTGAAAAATTGGTGCGCGGACCAGTTGGTAGCGGGCAATCACAAACCGAGCTTGAAGTCGGTCGATGAGGCAATCCGGCGCAGGCTGCATTTGATCCCGTTCGTCGTGGCAATCCCGCCGGTGGAACGCGACAAAGGCCTGACGGAGAAGTCACCCGGACCAGCGCGCGGCTATCGGTGTATCGGCCGGAGGACGGCGCGGTGCTGGCTTGGGAACTGTGCCCCTGATCGCCCTGTTGGTCCGGCGTTCGGCTCGTCGAGGCGCACCGGCCGCGCGGAGTAGCCGCGCGGCGAAAGTGCGTCGAGCAATGCATGACGCTACCTCGGATCCATTCCTTTGGATTTGAGCACAGAGGCGGCGCTCGGTCCTGTGAGGTATCCAATGAGCGATGTTGCCGCCTCTGGCACCTTGCTGCCAGCCCCGATTCCTGCCGAGAAGACGGTCACAAGCCCAAAGTCGCCTGGCAGGGGGCCTACCAATTGCGCGCCCGCCACAGGCAGGATCTCCGAAGTCTGCGCTACGCCGATCTCGGCTTCGCCCTTTGCGACGACGTCGGCAGACTGGTCGCCCGGCACCAGAATCGTTTTGGATTTGACCTGTTCAGCGATTCCGAGGCGGTCGAGCACGCGCGCGAAATAGACCCCGCTCAATCCACCTTTCGCCGGATCCGCATACACGATCGACCTGGCTGCGAGCAGCGAACGCTTGAGCGCATCTGCTGAGCTGATGTCGGGCTTCGGCGCGCCGGCTCGCACGGTTACCGCTACGGCAATGCCGGCAACGTCCGCGATTGTGCCCGGTGCGAACTTGTCCTGCTTCTGCAGTTCGTCCATCACTGGCCGCGACAGGATTATCACATCGGCTGTCTCGCCCTCGAGCACACGCTTCCTGATATCGGCGACGAGACTGTAGCCGAGGGCAAGCTTGTTTCCGGTCGTTCGCTCAAACTGTGGAGCAAGCTCGTTCAGCGCCGAGGTCAGCGCCACCGAGGCGAGTACCTTGATTTCGGCCGCCTCAGCGGCGGAAGCCAACAATCCGCCTATTGCCGCGATGGCGACACCGGCCGCAAACGAGATCCTCATCACTTCTCCTCCGTCGGCAAGCCAGATTGGCCGCGGGAGAGAACGTAGCGAAGGAACTCATCCACGACAACAATGGCACTATGCTTGCGGCGTCAACCGAACCTCGATCGGGGTCCTGACCGGCCTGCGCCGGATCCTGCGCAGCGTTTTTCGCTTAATTGCAGCAGAAAATGCATAGAACGCGACAATATCCGTTGGGATAGTGGTTGCCTCTCGCGAGCTAGAGGACGAAACAACTGCCGATGGGAGAGGAAACATGAAAATCGCAAGCATGCTTTCGATTGCACTCTTAGCGGGGCTTTCGGTCGCCATATGGACATCGCAGGCGTCGGCGCAACCCGCGGGGTGGGCGGCGGCCGCTAAGAAGTGTAGAGCTCAGTCTCGGAATCAATACCCGCGAACCGAAAACGATTCGTACAAGAGAAATCGCGCGGCGTTATACAGGTCATGCCTGTTTAGCGCCGGCTACCGTCCGTGACGTGAGTCCCGGTGAGGCGGTCGCCGGCGCCGTCGGTGCGACATCGGTATCTATCCCCGGCGCGAAATACGCGCGCGTGTCTACGCGGCAATGTCCGGCTCGGAACAGACCTCTTGGACGAGCGCGACAATGGCACGGCGCAGCTTCGCATCACGAATACGCCTGAATGCTTTGACCAGGGCCATGCCGTCCGATGTAGCGAGGAAGTCGCTCACGTAGGCGGGCGACTCTGCGCCCGCCTCAGTCGGTTCCGGAAGCCCAAGCGCCCGCGGTGCTCCCTCGAAGAAAAACGCAACGGGCACCTGAAGGATTCGGCACAGCTGCTGGAGGCGGCTTGCGCTGATGCGGTTTGTGCCCTTCTCGTATTTTTGGACCTGCTGGAACGTCAACCCGAGCGCTTCGGCTATGTCGGTTTGGCTCATGTCGAGCATAAGCCTGCGCATCCGAGTGCGGCTGCCGACATGCTTGTCTATGGGATTAATTTTGGTGACCATCTGTGCCGCCACGTGATTCGAGCGATTTGGGTGCTGCACTCACAGGATGCAGTTACGCGCTGCGGATGCAAGTAAGGGACCATCGCCCTGACGGCGGTCTGTCGGCGTTGATAGATTCGGCGCGTCGCGGCGGCGCCCGCGTGCGGGACCGCGTAATTTTGTTGCGCCTACATTAGAGTATCAAATGAGAACAATATATTGACCACGTCTCTTCATGTGCCGGCTACGCTGCGTCATACAGGCGCGGCTCCGCCAGTCCGCCCGACACCACCGCAGCGCCGCGCACCACCGTCAGGTGACGACCGTAGGCCTTGGGATTTCCATCCCGGGTGTTCGCGGCATGGCACGTGAAACCGGCCCGCTCTTGCGCCACGGCCATGAGGAAGGCCCGGGCCAGCTCGAAACAATGGTCGGTCGACCGGCCGCGGATTTTGACGATCTGTTGCGACAAGACCATCGTGTTGAACCCGTGGGGCCCATGCGACAGGTTGAGGCTCGTCCGCAAGATAGGAGCGCGGCCCGGCGTGGGGTTATGGGGGTATGGGGGGCGTCGCAGGGCCGCGCGGTCGCACGCGCGACCGGGCGCGGTAGCCTTCGCACGATAGGTAAATAATAGTGACCTATGATCCGGATCGCGCGCTCCGAGGACGCGGCCTGCCGGCCACCGCCCCGACCACTCCGGCCGCACCGATCAGCGCACCAGCGCGCACCGATGCACTGCAAACCCGTCCCGCTGGTCTCGATAGCGGTGTGCTGCCGGGCTCGTGTCGGTATGGATGGACACACCTACCGGCAGCTGTTCCTTTCCACCAATGACGGCCGCTCGCTGGCCGAGGATGCGCGATCCTTTTCGGGATAAGAGGGACAGGGAGCTTGCCCGTCGATTGATGCGGTATTTCGTTTCTCTTCCATTGCGGCCTTCGCTTTTGCCGCAGCCTTCGCTTTTGCTGCCATTGCAGCCCGGACCTTGGTTTCGGCGATGGCGCCCTTCGCCTCGGCGACCACAGAGATCACTTTGTACCGGATGATTTGTATCAAGCTCGGACGGTGATTCCTCTCGTGCTTCTGCGCCGAACCGAGGTCGGATGGTGGAATGCCGAGCCCGGTGCTCGGCGTGGCAGTGGCCGCCGACGCGGCGGATATCGAGATCGCAACCAAAAGCGCGCAGACCGAATTTTTCCGTCTCATGATGATCTCCCGTTATAGCGTCGACAGGGAGGCTATCTGAGATCGCAATCTCGCTATGTGCTGCACGTCACAAAGCGGTCGGACTTCACGGGAAGTCATCGGCGGCGACGGTGGCGCGGGTGAGTGGCTCGCGCCTTTAGGGGCCTCCGAGGCCGTCCCGAGCGGAGCTGATGCGAGCGAGGCAGCGCCCGGAAGGCCACCGCTCTACGTCATCACCTGGACGGCCAACTTAATAAACGCAGTGGCAACGGCCGCAATGAACACGCTCCAGCAGATCAGTATGAGGATCTGTAACCAAGTCATCCCTATTCGAAGGCAAGAAACCGGCCACAGCTATCAGCCTCGTGTTGCTAGTTGGCCGCTCGCCCGCCTTTCAGAGAAACCCCTTGCCGGAATGGTCCTCGTATTTGGCTTCGGGGGCGACGCTGGCGAGCACCGCGCGCTTGTTCTGGAGTGGTTGCGATCCAAGGTCCAGAACGCGCCGCGGCTGCCGAGGGACGAGCGGCTACCGCGGCGGAGCGCGATGAGAGAACGGTGAACCGGCGAACAAGAGCTGCGCGCCGGGCAAATACGAACCTCGATCGCGGTGATCCTTGCGACCATCTTCGCCGCCGTTGTAGTTGTCTTAGTGATCCTCAGCCTCGCCGAATAGGCCTGGGAACCCTGGGCGCGCCGGCTACACGTTGTCCGTTCGGCGCCGCAGGGCGAGACGTCCGTCTGCACAGGGGAGGGACAATGTCCAACTTCTTTGCCTCGATGCCCGGTTTTCGCGATTTCGCTGCGCTGACCGATGAAAGTCATTACGTGGAAGCACCGGAAGACTGGACCGTGGTCGTCACCGACGTGGAGGGCTCCACTCAGGCCATTCAGGAGGGCCGGTACAAGACCGTCAACATGGTGGGCGCCGCCACCATTGCGGCGGTCGTCAATGCCACCGGACACTGGGACTTGCCGTTTGTCTTCGGCGGCGACGGCGCCACCGCCTTGGTGCCCAACGACAAACTTGAGCCGGTGCGTCAGGCCCTGGCCCAATCACGCCTGGTCTCACTTACTGAACATGGTTTACGTCTGCGTATTGGACTAGTCCCTCATCGCGATCTTCTCGCCGCCGGCTGCGCGGTCCGTGTGGGAAAATATCTGCTTGCGGATCAAAACGCTCTGGCTTTCTTCAAAGGGCAAGGGTTGTCGTTGGCCGAGGAGTGGGTTAAGGCGGGCAAATACCGACTTCCAGAATGGCAGGAGGCGCCTGCATTTGATCCTCATCGGGGCCTCAGCTGCCGCTGGGCCCCGCTACGTAGCTCGCGAGGAGTGTTTCTTTCCATCCTCATAAAAATCCATTCGCATAATGCCGGTCACGACGCACTCATCAACGAAATCCTGCGCGAACTGGATGTCATCCTGGATTTGAATTCACCAGAAGCCAATCCTGTAAAAGCGAAAGTCTTGAAACCGGAACGCGCAGGTCTCGCGGCCCGCATGGAATCCAGTTTTCTCAAGGGCGGTTCGCAGCCGGCGAAATTTCTGAAAACTCTGTTTTTTATTTATTTTGTGTGGGCGCTCGACAGAGGTTGGATCAAACTAAAAAGCTTTGATATGAAAAAATATAAGGCTTCCTTGGCACCAAACTCTGATTTCCGCAAATTTGATGAAACTCTACGCATGGTGGTCGACTGCACGCCAGCCATGCAGGCCGGGGTGGAGCGCCTCCTCGAAGGCTATCATGCCTTGGGAAATCTTTCTTACGGGCTGCATGTCTCCGACACGGCGCTGATGACCTGCTTCGTGCAAAACTACAACGGACGCCATCTGCACTTCATTGACGGCGGAGATGGCGGGTACGCATTCGCGTCCCGCGGCTTGAAGGAAAGAATTCGCCGTCGCGAAACGGGCTGACTCATCCGCGCGATAAGGTGTGCGCCGGCGGGTGAGGTCCTGGGTGAGAGTGGCGGCCCACGCCGTCCCCTCGCACGCGCATTCCACTACTGTGTCGTCCTGAGTTCCGGATGGGCATCGCAATTATCTCGTCGAAGACTGCATCAATGCGTTGGTCGAACGGCGCGCACTTGTAGATGAAGGCGTCGGTGCCGAATTCTTCGCGAACGCCGCATGCCGAAAGTCGGAATCGGGTCGCCGCGAAAATGACCCCGGCACAGATCGCGGAAGCGCAGAAGCTGGCCCGCGAGTGGAAGCCGAAATGATGGCCCCATTGAGTTAACGGCCGGGTGGTTACATCCCCTTCGCCCGATGCTCCTGCCAGTTCGGCCGCGCGTCGGCACCGATGATTCCGCATGAACCCGGGCGTGCCGCCAGACCTGCGGGAGGCGGCTCACAAGATGGAGAGTTGGACCCGGCAACAGGTCAGAGTGCACAGCCGGGTGCTGGCGGATTTTCGAGCGCGGCAGAGCCGGCCGAAACGAGACGGGCAATAACCATGAAGAATCCTGCGTCAAAGCAGCTGGATCTCTTCGTCGATATCCCGCCGGCCGTGGCCGGAAAACCGAAGGACCCCCGGCTCGACGAGGCGCTTTTGCTGAGGGAGCTCGCGGACACTCGCCGGGAGGTCCGGAATCTGACGGTCATTGGCATGCGCCCGGACGTCTCAGCGGACCAACGGGAGATCATACGCAGCCTGGAGAGATCGGCGCGGGCGCGAGTGAAGATGGGCATCAAGGCGCTGCAGTATTGTCGAGAGCAGCAGCGCGATAGGGGCTGACCTCAGCGCCGACTCCGCGTCGGTTGGACCAGCCGATGGCGGGGCCGCTGCAATGGCCCCCGCGTCCGCGGGGCGTAACCCCCGGGTTTCTGTAAACCGATTAGATGTTCAGTAATCTGTTGACGAGATGCTGCTCCTTGTCGGCTCTCCACATGCACGAGGCAGCATCATGAAATTCGGGGTTTTGCTCTGTGTGTCCGTCTTGGTGTTTGGCTTTGCCTTCACCACAGCGACGATGGCTGCCAGGTCTGGAGTTGCCCAAGAGCTGTGATTGAAGTGCGGCTCGGAGTAACGATGGGTGCGTGGTCGCTCGTGGGCCGCATGAGCGCGGCGAAGAAGCTGGCTTTTATAGCCGCGGGCTACGCTCTCTCCGTCGGCGGCGGCCTCGCCGCTGTCGCCATCAATGAGCTGCTCATCCCGGCCGACATCGCGCAGACCTCGCCCGGTATGGTCGCCTTCGGCGACATGATACTGTTTTTGCTGGTCGCGGGGTTCCTCAGCCTCGCGCCGAGCTGGTTCTTGCTGAATCTGGCCATCGAGAAGGCGCCGCGCGTTTTGCTAGCCACCGTGCTTCTGATCGCAGCGATCGGACCGGCAAGCTGGCTGGCAGTGATCTACCTGGCGGGCGGCGCCAGCCCCCCAAACCCTCCTCGAGCCACGAGCGAACTGCTCGGCCCGCTCATCGCCTTCGGCGCCATCCCACGTATGGTCTTTGGCCCCGCCCTGCTGGTGATCGAGGGGGCGATCTTCGTCCTAGCCCGCAGGCGCGTCACGCGCGCGCTTCTCACTGCCGCTATGCTGATGGATCTCATCCCGCTCAGCATGTTCGCGCTGCATTTGGCGCGCGCGACCCGCTACTAGGCGCGAGCGATGCCTCTCGGAGTTTGCAATATGAGCGCCTTCGTCGGGCGCGCACTCGACGGCTTCATTTCGAATCAGCGATCGCCGTAGAGCCTATTTGATTTTGGGATCGTCGGCAGCGTCGGGCGAGGACGATGTCTGTGGCGTCCGGTGTCGGAGTAACTCCCGCCCGCCTGCGACAAAGTTCGGCGGCTGAATTTGACCAGGCGGTAGTCCCAATCATCTAATCGGCAACCCAGGCGATCAGTCGATCTTCACCCCAAGCGCCAGGACGATCGGCGTCCAATGAGCAATGTCGCCTTCGAGCGTAAGTCGGAACTTTGCGGGGCTCGAATCGAGATCGGGCTCGAAACCCGACTCGATCAACGTCTGTTGAAACGCCGGTTCCGCCAGGGCTGCGTGCGTGGCGCGCGCGATCTGCTCGATGATCTCCTTCGGTGTGCCCGCCGGAGCGAGCAGCCCAAGGGAGTTTCTCGCGGTCAGGCCGGGGAGCCCCGCTTCTGCGGCCGTCGGAAGCTCAGGCGCAGCGATGAGGCGCGCCGGGCTGGTCACGGCCAGAACCCGCATCTTGCCAGCGCGATGAAGTTCGATCACCTGCCCAGTCACGGCCACTACGGCCATCGGTATCTGTCCGCTGATCAGGTCGGCGATCGCCGGCACCGCGCCGCGATAGGGTACCTGGACGATCTCAGGGGTTCCGGTCAGGGATTTGAACAATTCGCCGGCCAGATGATTCAGCGAGCCGATGCCGGCGTGGCCAAAGGACAGCTTGCCCGGATTGGCCTTGGCATAAGCGACCAACTCCTGCAGCGTCTTCGCCGGCACCGAAGGATGGACAGCGATGCCGAGCGAGTTGACCGCCACGTTCGCGATAGGATCGAGGTCGTTGACCGGGTCATACAGCGGCCTGCTCTTGAGCAGGGCCTCGTTGACGTGAGGCAACGTTCCACCCAAGAGAATGGCATAGCCGTCCGGGCGAGCGTGAGCGACTTGAGCAGCGCCCAGCGAACTGCCGCCGCCACCGATATTTTCGACGATCACCACGCCCAGCAGCGGTTTCAGTTTATCCGCCAATGGACGCGCGAGGGTGTCGAACCCACCGCCGGGTGGAAAAGGAACGACGAGTCGAATCGGCCGCGTCGGATAGCCTTGCGCCCTCGCGATGCGCGATACGGCCGGCGACGCGGCAGCACCCGCTGCCAAATGCAAAAATTGGCGACGTGGAAGTTTCATAGGGTGCTCCTGACGACACGGGATAGCGCAAGCGAAGATCGCACGCGCCGACCAAGTGTCAGTTTTCGGATGTTTGCCGGCCGGAGCAGCCGCAACGCAAAGCGGTCCGACGGGCCAGGGCGCGCGCGCATTAAGCTTCGGGAGGGCCATCATGTCGTTCCTCGAAAGCTTGAAGCGGGCGGAGGTGGGCGCTCGCGCCCGTGACGGCGACCCCTGGCGTCTGCCGCTCGGACGATTGCGTGGCCAAGTTGGTGACGATGGTGTAGAGCGCATTACTACTCAGCGGGTGCTGGATATTCTCGAAGTCCCGCAGCGCGCCCGACGTTCCGGGAACTACCGGCGACTTGCGAAGCTGATGGCCCAGCTCGGCCGGACCGCGGTGCGGGTACGCGGGGTTACTCGCAGCGGTTATCTGGAGCAGGTCCGGGGGTTCGCTCGTGAGGGGCACCGTTCCACCCTATCGGGTCGAGATCGCGCGCCTGCGGCTCTGAATAGCTAGCGATGCAACCATATCTCTTTGAAGCTATCGTGCCGAGTCAATCATTCTTTCACCTCGTCGGCGCGCAGGAGCAATGTGTCCGGGATCGTGAGGCCGATGGCTTTGGCGGTCTTGAGATTGATGACCAGCCTGAACTTGCTTGGATACTGGACCGGTAGCTCACTCGGCTTCGCGCCCCGCAGGATGCGGTCGATATAGGACGCAGCGCCTCGAGCCAGATCGTCACTGTCTGCCGCGTAGGACATGAGGACGCCCTCCTCCTCCTCCTCCTCCTCCTCGCCGCTCTGAAAGATCAGCGGCAGACGGTGCTGCAGCGCGAGCCGCCGGATCGCTGTGAAATCGCTGGCGCCGGGGGCCACCCCCGGTATGATCAGGCCACCGTTCGGCTCAGCCGCGAATGTTTCAATCGCGCGCTCGATTTCGCTGCCATTGTCGGACCGGCGTTCTGATTACCGTCACGGCGAGTTGGATCGCTGCCGCGTCAATCGAGGCAAGAAATCCTCCGAGCGACGTTTGAGGGTTGAAGACGATGGCGACCCTGGCGACGCGGGGCGCGGCCTCCTTGAGCAGCTCTAGCCACTTGCCGCCAAGCGAATTGTATGCATTCGCGAAGCCGGTCGTATTGCCCTCTGGCCGTGCGACGTGCGCACCAAACCGTTTTCGACCGGGTCCCCACCGCCCACGAAGACAATCGGAATGGCCTGAGTTCGCCGTTGAATTTCCCTGGTTGCAGTCCCGGTACGGGCAAAAATCACGTCGGGAGCGGAGCTGACCACCTCCTCAGCGTACGCGGCTAGACGGATAGGATCGTCAGCGATGTGAAGGTCAATTCGCAGGTTGCGACCTTCGATCCAGCCTAGCCTTTGGAGTGCCTCACGCAATGTGGCCACTCGGCCCTGAGTGACTGGATCGCTTTCGGATGCGAGAATGAGCGCCGCGACCCGTCGAACCCGGCCGGGCTGTTGTGCGTATGCGGCGCGCGGCCATGCCACCGCCCCGCCACCGAGAAACGTGATGAAATCGCGCCGTCTAATGGTGATCGCCATTCGACCCTCCGGTGCGCCACCGTTTTTCCTCGCGATGAGAGACACCATAGCACGTTTGGGCACTCCAGGTCGCAAGGGGCACCAAAGCAATTGTTCGAATTCCTAGCACGGGAGTGACGGCTTCGGGGCAGACATAGACCACTCGGCATGTGGCAACGGCGGCGGCTTTTCCCGAAACCAGCCATCGGGCATACGCATAGGAGCCTCCGGCCCCGCTATGGGGTGATGATTTCAGGCGCAGCCGCGATCGCGACCAGGAAGGTCGCGCCGGCGCCACGCAAGCGGTGAGTGCGGCGCATGTTAGCCCATGCGTTAGCCCGGCCGTTTTTTCGAGGGCCTGATTTTCGGCTAAATGCTGGTCGGAGCGCCGAGATTTGAACTCGGGACCCCCAGTCCCCCAGACTGGTGCGCTAACCGGGCTGCGCTACGCTCCGAACGGCGGCGGACTATAGTGACTGGAGGTGGGCGACGCAACCGATTGCTGCCGACACCAATTGCTGCCGACACCGATTGCGGGCGTTGCGTCCGAACGACGTCGTCACGCCGGATGAGATCGTGCGCCCGATGCGACCGGGCTGCTCGCCGGGCTTGCAGCCCGGCTCCCCCGCGCGCGGCGGCGCATGACGGCGGCGATGACGAGGCCCCACAACACGCCCATGATCAGGAAATAGTGCCGCCAGTGCTGGACGTCGATGACATAGCTTTCGCCGGTTTCGGCAACGAAGGTGGCGTAGAGCGCGATATAGGCGGGTCGCCACGGCGTGCGTACGAACACGTAGCGCAGCCCGATCGCGAGCGTCACCAGGATGAGGGCGATATAGGCGGCGCCGCTGAGCCAGCCGCCGGCCATGAAGGAATCCAGGAACGAGTTGTGGGGGTCCTCGGGGAAATATTTCGAGAACTGCAGCGGGCCGATGCCGAACGGCTTGTCGAGCGCCAGGAGGGCGCCGAGGATGTGGCGGCCGAACCGGCCGAACCGGCCGGAATCGTAGTCCTGGACCAAGCTCGCCCGCTCCTGAAAGAGGTCGGCGACCTGGGGGATCGACAGGATGACGACGATCATCGCGCCGAGGGCGACGGTGCCGAGCGCGGTGATCGCGATGATGCGGCGGCGCTCCCGGCCCGAGCCGCTGGTGACGTAGGTCAGCGCCAGCATCAAGGCGGCCGCGGCGGCGAATGCGCCCCAGGCGCCGCGGGAAAACGCCAGCAGCAGCTCGATCACCATGACCGCCGTCATCGCCCCGCCGACCAGGAAATCGCGCAGCCGCCCGGTCATGGTCCGCTGCAAGGCGAGCAGGCACGGCAGCACCAGGAAGGGGCCGAGCACATTGGGATCCTTGAAGGTCGAACGCGAGCGGCTGGCGAACAGGAAGGGGTCGGAACCGGGCACCAGGTGGAAATAGGTGACGATGCCGAATACGGCGGCCACCACCGCGATCGCAACATATCCTTTCAGCAGCATGTCGAGCCGCCGTTCGGTGTCCTCGACCAGCGCCATCGCGAAGAACAGCGTCGTCACCGACATGAAGCAGGACACCGCCGTCCACGTCACGGTGTCTTCCTCGGTAGCCACCGGCACCACCCCGATCAGGTAGCCGACATTGTACGCGGTGAGCAGGAACAGCAGCGGCAGATGCGCCGGGCGCAGCGTCAGGCCGGTCGCCGCGAACACCACCATGGCGAGGATGACGACGAATTCATAGGGCGCCGGCTCGATCACCACGATGCCGCCGGAAGCGCCGATGAGCCACATCAGGCCGTGTTGGAGCCGCGTGACGTTGCGGCTCCGGGCGAGCGTCGGCGCGGCGGAGCGGAGGGCGAGCGAGGTCAATAGGCGTTCTCGGAGTGCAGCAGCGCGAATGGGGTCCGCAGCAGGATGTAGAGATCGAATCCCAGCGACCAGTTCTCGATGTAATAGAGGTCGTGCTCGACGCGTTTCTCCAGCTTCTCCGGCGTGTCGAGCTCGCCGCGCCAGCCGTTGATCTGGGCCCAGCCGGTCAAGCCGGGCCGCACGCGATGGCGGGCGAAATAGCTGTCGACCACTTCCTCCCAAAGCCGGTTCGCGGTCGGCGCCTCGACGGCATGGGGGCGCGGACCGACCAGCGAAAGCTCGCCGCGCAGGACGTTGAACAGCTGCGGCAATTCGTCGATCGACGTCCTGCGGATGAAGCGGCCGACGCGGGTGACCCGGGAGTCGTCCTTGGTCACGACGCGCCGCGCATTGGGGTCGGCATGCTCATGATAGAGCGAGCGGAACTTGAAGATCTCGATCACCTCGTTGTTGAAGCCGAGGCGGCGCTGGCGGAAGAACACCGGGCCGGAGCTGTCCAGCTTGACGGCGATCGCGGTGGCCAGCATCACCGGCGCGAGCAAGATCAGGATCAGCAGTCCGGCCACGCGGTCGAACAGCGTCTTGATCACCATGTTCCAGTCGGCGATCGGCTTGTCGAAAATGTCGAGCACCGGAACGTTGCCGATATAGGAATAGGCGCGCGGTCGGAACCGCAGCCGGTTCATGTGGGCGGCGAGCCGCACGTCGACCGGCAGCACCCACAGCTTGCGCACCATCTGCAGCACCCGTTCCTCCGCCGTCAGCGGTAGCGACACCAGCACGAGATCGACCCGGGTGAGGCGGGTGAATCGAACGAGATCCTCGACGGTCCCGAGCTTGGGAATGCCGGCGACGACCGCCGGCGAGCGCTCGCCGCCGCGATCGTCGAACACCCCGCAGATCCGCACGTCGGAATCCGCTTCGCTCTCCAGGGCGCGGACCAGGGATTCGCCCTCCCGCCCGCCGCCGACGATGACGACGCGGCGGACCAGGCGGCCTTCGCGCGCCCATTGCCGAACCATCGCGGTCAGCGCCAGGCGGCCGAGCAGCAGGCCGACCAAGCCCACGCTGAACCAGGTCGCCACCCAGACGCGGGAAAACACGGCGTCGAACTTGCCGAAAAAGGAAATCGCGAAGGCCACCAGAAACACCAGCGTCCACGCCAGGGCGAGCCGGGTCAGCTGATGGATATGGGAGCGGAACGCGGGGATGCTGTAGATCTCGAAGGCCTGGAAAGCGAGCACCGCGGCGCCGGAGATCAGCAGGATAGCGGCGGCATGAATCAGCGTCGCCCCGTCATAGGGGTAGACGTAGGCGGTATAGGTCAGCGCTCCGATGGCCGCCGCGCCGAGGAATTCGGCGAGCCGGACGAGGCCGATCAGGACAACCGGCGAAATCGGGTTCGCGACCGGTTCGGCGGCGATCGCGCGGGCGATCGCGCTGAGTTCCCGCGGCGGGGCAGGGGCCTCCGTCGCGTTTGTTTTCATGCCGACGAAGTTCATGGTCTCAATTCCCACTCGATGAGTCAGCGGGCTGACTTGTCCCGGCGTCTGGGAACCAGGTACCGGGGGTCAGGCCACTATGCGGCGT
>Ga0302326_10001920_pt1 | contig 51842 bp, 49 predicted proteins | sample Palsa_T0_3_FD_202264 | JGI IMG/M metagenome (GOLD analysis project Ga0302326, IMG submission 202264) | Peat permafrost microbial communities from Stordalen Mire near Abisko, Sweden - Palsa_T0_3 | ecosystem: Environmental > Terrestrial > Soil > Palsa > Peat permafrost | place: Sweden: Abisko...
GCACTGTCGGTGGTCGCCATCACCCCAAAATTGTTCGAGGGCGCGGGCCCGCGCCGCGAAGTGTGCGCTCGCGCGACCCCAACCACGCCCCAGAACGGACGCCGTCTCAGCGCGGCGCGCAGACGAATGCCGGCGGCGGCTCGCCGGCGATCTCCGCCTCGACGCGCGCCATCGCGGAGTGCTCCCACTCCTCGCGCAGGATCGAGTAGGCGACGAGGTCGCGGCGCTCGTCACCGTGGCGCTGGAACGCACGCAGGACGCCCTCGTTGACGAAGCCGAGGCGCTCGAAGGCGTGCTGGGAACGGGCGTTGTTGACGTCGACCCAGGCGCCGAGGCGTTCCATGCGCAGCGGGCCGAAGGCGATCCGGGCGAGCAGCGCCTCGCTCTCGTCGCCGGCGCCCGAGCCCCAGAAGGGCCGCCCGAGCCAGATCCCGATCACGCAGCGACGGTCGCGGCGGGAGACCTCGAGGATCGCGATGACGCCGATCGGCTCGTCCTCGGCGTCGGTGATCGCAAACTCGAGCGCGCTGCCTTCGGCGCGATGTCCGGGGAGCGAGGCGATCCACTCCGCCGCCTCGAGCTGCTTGCGGTAGGGCCCCCAGGAAAAGTACTGCGTGACCTCGGCGTTGCTGGCGAGCTCGAACAGGCGCGGCGCGTCCTCAGCGTGGGGGTAGCGCAGCGTCAACCGCGGGCCACGCGCCGTGAGCTCGTCCGCGCGCGGCGACACCGGGCGTCGCTCCGCCCTAGTACCCGAGTGCGAACTTGGCGTCCTCGCTCATCAGCTCGGGCGTCCACGGCGGCGTGAAGACCATCGTCGAGTCGACCGACTCGACGCCTTCGAGCTCGGAGACGAACTCCTCGATCTGCTCGCTGACCTGCGGTCCGATCGGGCAGCCCGGTGAGGTGAGCGTGAAGGTGACGTGAACGCTCGAGCCGTCGACGTCGATCTCATAGATCAAGCCGAGCTCGACGAAGTCGAGCCCGAGCTCGGGATCGATGACGTTCGTGAGCGCCTCCTCGACATCGTCAACAGTCGGCATATGGGGAGTGTAGCCAGCGGCAACGCTCGCCTCGCCTTGTGCCATAGCCTGCACGGCGTGAGCGACGTCCTCGCCTACAGCTTCAGCGATCCCGGCGCCGGTCGTCACTGCTTCGGCTTCGCCGGCGGCCCGACGCTGGTGCTGGATGCGGGAGTGGCCAGCAGCCACGCCAGCGCTGAGCTGGTGCGCGCCGACCCGGAGCTCGGGCGCTGGGAGGTGGCGCTCGACGGGGGTTTTGCTGTGCTGCTGGAGGCCCTTGGGCCGCCGATCGACTTCGCCGCCGAGACGCGGCGCGAGTGGCTCTGCCGCTGCAGCGGCAGCGCGCAGGCCGGCGGCAGCGAGGTCACGCTGAGCGGCTTTGGCCATGTCGCGCTGGGATCGCCGGCGCTCAATGGGCTCACCCTGCGCCGCAACGTCTGGGGCTACTTCGATGAGGAGCTCGCGTTCGCGCTCGCGGCCGAGCGGCCGAGCAGCGCTTCCGGTCACGGCGAGGAGCGGCTCGAGGCGTTCGTGGGCCGCGGCCTGCCGCTCGCCACGAGCCCCGTCGCAGATCCGCGCCTGTCGGCCAGCTACGGCCCCGACGGCACGCTGCTACGCAGCGGACTCGAGCTCTGGGAGAGCGACGACGACGATGCCCGGCCGCTGCGAATCGCCGGCGAGACCGTGGCGGCCGGCGAGCTGCGGGGGCTGCCGGCCGCGATCGGCGGCGAGGACTCGCTCCGCGTGAGCGTCGCATTCCTCGTCTTCCACCATGCCCGCCAAACCGGCGTCGGCTGCTACGAAATCGTTCGCGCCAGCGCCTGACCGGACAGGCGCAGCGCGGCCGGCGCGGTCAGTTGTGGCTGCCCATCCGGTCCCAGATGTAGAGCTCGATGCACTCCGTCGCGAGCTCCGCAGCACGCTCGCGCGAGAGGCATGGCAGCACGCTCTCGAGCGCCTGCTCCTCGGCGAGGCCGGCGTCGAAGGCCTCCTCGCTGCCGAGCCCGGCGGCGACCTTCAAGGCCTCGCGCCGATGCTCGCCGAGTGACGGGTAGATCGAGAGCAGGAAATCGGTGTTGGCGATCGGCTGGCCAACGGTGTCCAGCGATGCATGCCAGGCAGCGAGCATCGAGAGGTCGTCGGAGTCGAGCTCGGCGACCGCACGGGCGTAGTGCGTCACCAGCTCACGCTCGGGGATCTCATCGACCCAGGCGTGAAAGACCTCACCGACCAGCTGCCGCCGCGCGTCTCGGCCAACCGACTCGGCGATCACCCGAATCGCGTCGTGGGGTTCAATGAAGCAGAGCGGCATCCCCGAACTCCCGGCAGTTGGAAGGCAACGCGAGGAAGAGTAGGGGTCGAGGTGGACGTCATCATCAGCCCGCGGTGACGGCCTTCAGCTCCTCCATCGACTCTCGGATGAATGGCGGCAGCTCCTGCTGGTGAGGCTCGTTGACCCAGCGCTCGAAGGCGATTCTAAAGACAGCGATCGCTGCCTCGGCGGTCAGGCTCGCGGCCGGCCCGTCGACCCCGCGCCGCCGCAATGCGTCGGCGAGCAGCGCGGCGAGTGATGCCAGCTTGATCAGCTCGCGCTCTTGCAGCTCCGCGCTCGCGGCGATGATCGCCGAGCGCTGCCGCGGCAGATCGCCCCCCTCCTGGATCACAGCCCCGGCGGCCTCCATCGCAGCCACTGCCACTTCGATCGGCGCCAGGCCGTCGGGCGCTGCGGCAACGGTGGCGACGATGACGTCTTTCAGCTGGTCCGCGCCGGCGAACAGAACCTCGCGCTTGTCGGAGAAGTGGCGGAAGAAAGTCCGCTCGGTGAGGCCCGCGCGCTCGGCGATCTCAGCCACCGTGGTCTGTTCGAAGCCGCGTTCGCCGGCGAGTTCCAGCGCCGCCTTGAGCAGCCGGCCGCGTGCATTTGGCTGCCATCGTCCCATTGCTTGATCCTATCTGACGACAGTCGCTGACATCGTATGCTACCCTGATGACAGCAACTGACATCAAGGCCGCCGTCTGGCCGCCCCCGGGCGCTGAGGACGGTCCACCACCTGGAGGTTTTCTCATGCGTGTTTTCGTCACCGGCGCGTCCGGCTGGATCGGCTCCGCCACCGTCCCCGAGCTGATCGGCGCGCGCCATCAGGTCATCGGGCTCGCTCGCTCGGATGCCTCGGCCGATGCACTCGCCGCCGCCGGCGCCGAGGCCTACCGCGGCAGCCTCGACGATCTCGACGGCCTACGCAGTGCCGCTGCCGCGTCGGACGGGGTGATTCACCTCGCCTTCAAGCACGACATCGCCTTCACGGGTGATTTCAAGGGTGCCGGAGAAGCCGATCGCCGCGCCATCGAGGCCATCGGTGAGGCGCTGGCGGGATCTGATCGACCGTTGCTGATCGCCTCCGGGACGCTCGGGGTTTTGCCGGGACAGGTTGCGACCGAGCGGGACGGACATGGTGCGATGGTCGCTGCGCACGGCGAGGGTCCCGGTATCCGGCAAGCCACAGCCGAGTACACGATCTCCCTCGCTTCCCAGGGTGTCCGCTCGTCAGTCGTGCGGCTGCCGCCGACCAATCACGGCGACGGCGACAACGGCTTCATCGCGTTCCTCGTCGGTATCGCCCGCGCCAAAGGCGTCTCCGCCTACATCGGCGACGGGGCAAACCGCTGGCCCGCTGTCCACCGGCTCGATTCCGGGCGTCTCTTCCGTCTCGCCGTCGAGCAGGCGCCGGCCGGCTCGACGCTGCACGCGGTCGCCGAGGAAGGCGTCCCGATCCGCGACATCGCCGAGGTGATCGGGCGGCATCTCGACCTGCCCGTGGTCTCGATCTCCCCCGACGAGGCCGGCGAGCACTTCACCTGGATGGCCGGCTTCCTCGGCGCCGACAGCCCGGCCTCCAGCACACTGACCCAGGAACTGCTCGACTGGCACCCGACGCATCCCGGGCTCATCGAAGACCTCGACGAAGGGCATTACTTCCGCGACGCGCCCGCGGTTGCTGCTTGATCGAGGCCGCCGGGAGAGCCTGCCAGACTGGTGTTCTTAGACGGTTTCCCCACGAGCGCCGGGTTCCCCCGGCGTCGAAGAACGCTCCCGGCCCCGCGATGACAACTCTGGTGTTCGTTCATGGCGCATGCGTCCGCGACGCCGATTGGTGGTGGAGCCGGATGACGCGGCCGCTTGCCAAGCTCGACGTCTCAACCGTCGCGGTGGCGCTGCCGAGCTGCGGCGAGATCGGCGAAACCCTCGGGGACCTCTACGACGACGTCCAAGCGTGCCACGAGGCGATCGCTAAGGTCGACGGCCCCGTCGTCCTCTGTGGCCACTCATACGGCGGGATGATTATCACCGAGGCCGGTGCGGATGACCGCGTTACCCAACTGCTGTACGTGACCTCGGTGATGCCCGACGCTGGACAGTCCCAGGCTGATCTGATCGGCTCAGAGCCAGCACCGTGGCTGCAGCCGGGCGAGGACGGCACCGTCAGCGTGGATCCCGACATGATCCGGGAGTTCTTCCTCCAGGACTGCGACGAGAGCACGACCGAGCAAGCGGTCAGCCGTCTCACGCGTCAATCCCTGACGCCGTTCACTCAGGCACCCCGCCAGATCGCCTGGCAGCAGAAGCCCACCACCTACTTCGTCTGCACCGAGGATCTCGCCACCCCGCCCGAGGCGCAACGCCAACGCGTCAAACCGGACACGCGACTCGTCGAGTTCGGCGCCGGGCATAACCCGTTTCTTTCACGTCCCGACCAGTTCGCAGAAAGCATCGTCGCCACGATCGACCGCAGCTGAGCAAGCCGATCGACTTCTGCTTGGGCGAATCCGAAAGCGCTCACGCTGGGGGGTCCAATGACGAGTCGCAGCGAGCGTCGAGCCGGGCTGTGTGGCGCCACGATCACCCCAGGCTGCGGACGCCTACTTCGTGCCGAAGAGACGTTCTAGGAGCGCGGTATCCCCCGCGCTCTGAAACTTGACGAGCTTGCCGTCGGCGTTGAACGTCAAGACGTCGGCGGCGTCCGTGTCCCCTTCTCCGGGATAGCTGTGGCGGACGAGCACGACGACGCGGTCCCCGTCGGCGAACCAGTACTCCGGGGTCACGCCGTAGCCCTTCGCCCCGAACTTTGCCCAGTGCTCGCCCAGCGCCTGCTTGCCGCGCACGGTGCCGCTGACCGCACTGTTCCCTGGCGTAACCCACTCGATGTCGTCAACCATCTCCGCCATCGCGGTGGCGGCATCGCCCGCGCCAAACGCCGCGTAGCCCCGCTTCGCGGCGGCGAGGTTTTCCTCTGCACCCATGACTGCTCCTCAGCTCGCGCTTCCGCCCACACTCCGGGCGCCGGGGGCAGCCTACATCCGCCGTAGCCCCAAAATCCACTCAGCGCGGACGACTATGCGGCCACGGTGGGCCTGCGGATCCCGTCGCAGACGATCTCGACCATCCGCTGGCAGACGAGGTCGTCCTGCTTGGAGTGGCAGGCGCCGACGATCAGCGCCATCACCTCGCTGGTCGCGACGTCGGCTCGCACAACCCCAGACGCCTTTGCCCGCTCGAGCAGCCGGTCGATGCCGCGCGTCAGCTCTTCGACGCTCGCGGCGCAGACGGACTTGATGTCGAGCCCGGCGGCGTCCATCGCGTCGAACAGGTCTTGCTTGGCTGACGCCTGGCGCCCGAACTCCCGCAGGAACGAGAACACCGCCTCGTCGGGTGCGTCGCTCTCGGCGAGCTGCTTGGTCGTCTCGCAAAGCGCGTCGAGGCGCGCTGTCACGATCGCCTCGAACAGCGCTTCCTTGGTTGGGAAATGGCGGTAAACGGTCCCGACGCCGACGCCGGCCCGCTGGGCCACCGCGTCGATCGGCGCCGCCACGCCCTCGGCGGTGAAGGTCGCCTCGGCTGCCTCGAGGATCCGCTCGCGGTTTTTCGCAGCGTCAGCGCGCAGCGGCCGCGGAGAGGCGTCGCCGTTCGTTCGCGCGTCGGCCTCCGTGACGTGCTCGCTTCCGGGGTTCGCGATCATCGCCCTCGACGTAACATTTGGGTATTGACAAACGGAACGCTGGTTCCGTATAGTTCCGGGTCGAACCGGAACAACCGCTCCGATTGTAGCGGCACCGAGACCAAGGAGCAAGTCGATGGCGACCGAAAGCCTGATTTCGAGGGACCCCCAGCTGGCCGACGGACCGGACCCGCGCCGGTGGTGGTCGCTCGCAGTGATCGCGATCGCACAGCTCATGATCGTGCTCGACGCGTCGGTGGTCATCGTCGCCCTGCCCTCCGCTCAGCACGCACTGCACATCTCGGTCGCCAACCGCCAATGGGTGCTGAGCGCGTACACGCTGGCATTCGGCAGCCTGCTGCTGCTCGGCGGAAGGATCGCCGACCATGTCGGTCGCCGGCGCATGTTCGTGATCGGCCTGATCGGGTTCGGCGCGGCGTCCGCTCTCGGCGGCCTCGCTCAGGATCAGGCAATGCTGTTCGGCGCTCGCGCGGTGCAGGGAGCATTTGCCGCGATGATGGCGCCGGCGTCGCTGTCGCTGCTGACCGTGACCTTCACCGAGACGCGCGAGCGTGCCCAGGCATTTGGCGTCTACGGCGCCGTCGCTGGCGGCGGGGCTGCGATCGGCCTGGTGCTCGGCGGGATGCTCACTCAATTCGCCTCCTGGCGCTGGACGCTGCTGATCAACGTCCCGATCGCGATCGCCGCTGCTTTCGCCGCCGTGCACTACATCCGCGAAAGCAAGGCGGAGGTCAGGCAGAGCTACGACCTGCCGGGCGCGGCGACCTCTACCGTCGGGCTCTTCCTGCTCGTTTACGGGTTCACGGTCGCCAGCACCCATGGCTGGGGAGCGCCGCTCACGCTCGTGCTGCTGATCGGCGCCGTGGTGGCACTGGCCGCGTTCGTCGTCACCGAGCTGCGCGTTCGCAACCCGCTGCTCCCGCTTCGGGTCGTCCTCGAGCGCAACCGCGGCGGCTCGTTCCTGGCGTCCCTGCTCGTCGGCTGCGCGCTGCTCGGGACCTTCCTCTTCCTCACCTATTTCCTCCAGCGCACACTTGGCTATTCCGCGCTGCGGACCGGATTTGCGTTCCTGCCGTTCTCCGGCGGCATCATCCTCGGCGCCGGCATTGCCAGCCAGTTGCTGCCGCGGATCGGTCCGCGACTGCCGATGGTCGTCGGCTTGACGCTCGCGACCGCCGGACTGCTGTGGTTCACCCAGCTGGGCGTGCACAGCAGCTACTTGGGAGGCGTCCTGGGGCCTGAAATCATCGTCAGCCTCGGCATGGGGATGACCTTCGTCCCGATGAGCAGCACGGCCCTGATCGGCGTGCACGACAAGGACGCCGGCGTCGCCAGCGCACTCGTCAACGCAACCCAGCAGGTCGGCGGCGCGCTCGGCACAGCGCTGCTCAACACCGTTGCCGCCACCGCGACCGCGTCCTATCTCGCGAGCCACGCGCACTCGCTCGCCGCCACTTCACTCAGCGCCGTCCACGGCTATACGACCGCGTTCAGCCTCAGCGCCGCGCTGATGCTGCTTGCCGCGATCGTCGTCGCGATCTTCATCCGGGCCTCACGCGAAGAGCTGCAGTCCGAGCACATCGAGTTCGCCAGCGTGGGCGGACTCGAAACGGCGGCCACGACTGGTTAGCCAGGAACGGGACCGGCCCCGCCGCCTGACTTGTAATACGCCCGCCGTTGAACCGCGCTGCTGCTTTTCGGTGCGGCATCGTAGGCTGAAGGACCGATGGAGATCGGCGTCTACAGCTTCGGGAGCGTTCAGCGGCGCGCCGACGGCACGCTCGCCTCGACCGCGGAGGCAATCAGGGATCTGGTCGAGGTGATCCGCTTCGCGGACGACGTGGGACTCGACTATTTTGGCGTCGGCGAGCACCACACACGCACGATGCCGGTGTCCTCACCGACCACGGTGATCGCTGCTGCTGCCGCTGTCACGAAACAGATCCGGCTCGGTAGCACCGTCACCGTGCTCAGCACCGACGACCCCGTGCGCGTCTATCAGCAGCACACCACCGCCTCGGCGATCTCGGGCGGTCGCGTCGACCTGACCGCTGGCCGTGGCTCCTCGATCGACTCCGCTGTTTGGCTACGACGTGGCTGAGTATGACCAGCTCTACGCCGACAAGCTCGAGCTGCTTCTCGCGATCAACGCGAGCGAGCGCGTGACCTGGAGCGGAACCACGCGACCTCCGCTCCACGACGCGCTCGTCGTGCCTCGCGTCGAGGGTGGGCTGAAAATCTGGCTTGGTACGGGGGGCAACCCGGGATCCTCCGTGCGCGCAGGACTGATGGGCCTTCCAATCGCCTACGGGATCCTTGGCGGCACGGCCGACCACTGGGTCCAGCAGGCGGATCTCTACCGCCAGGCGGCGGCGCATGCCGGCCACGACGAGAGCATCGTTGACATCGCCGTCGCCTCGCACGGCTTCGTCGCCACCAACGACGCCGACGCCAAGGAGCGTTTCTACCGCTACGAGAGCGCCGCCTTCGCAACCCACGCTCGCGAGCGTGGCGCTGCGACCGGCGGCCGCGATCGAGCGTCCTTCGCGCGCGACTCGGGGCCCGGCGGGATGATCTTCGCCGGCTCAGCCAACGAGATCGCCGACCGACTCGTGGCGTTCCACCGCCAGCTCGGTCACAGCCGCCACATCCTCCAAATGGACCTCGGCCACATCCCTAAGCACGAGCTACTTGAGGCCATCGAGCTACTCGGCACGGTGGTCGCCCCTCGAGTCCGCGAGGCACTCCAGACCACGTGACAGGCAGGAGACGTTCCCGGCGTCAGACGTCTCGCCTGCGCGGCAGGAGAACGCTCTTCACGCTCTGGGCCCCGGCCACAGGGTTGCCGCTGATCCCTTAGAGCGGTGGGACTTGTGCGACGACCTGACCGTGATAGAGGTGGTCCTGGTCGCTGCAGCCGGCGTCAAAGAAGAACTGCATGCTGTCGCTGCGGACCCCGTTGTAGCTGGCGTACATGGTTATGTGTCCACGCGTCCCGACCGCGCACGCCGGATCCGTGCTCGCGGTGACCTCCAAGGAGGTCTTGATGAGGTTCCCCGGGTAGCCCCACATCTCCGCGTAGTGGGAGTGATAGCTGATGTGCGGCCCGACCTTGATCGCGATGATGCTCGCAGGAGCGCGCCCGACTTGGCAGATCCTGCCGGAGATCCACTTCGTATTCAGATTGACGTCCCCCCAGCCCCACATGAAATCGCTTCCCTCTCCGGGGAACGACTGCGTGGCGTGGAATCCCCAGGGCGGAATGCCGCTGCCCGCCGGGATGCCACTGCCCGTGTAGTTCGCATAATGAGAGCAGTTCGGGAGCGGAGCGCCCTGTGCCGAAGCTGCCGTTGTAGCCAAGCCCACGGTCAGAGTGAGGCACGCGATGGCAATCAAGCCAACTGGCCGAAATATTCGAAGGCGCGACACGAGAGCCGGTGTACGGAGACTGGCTGGCACCGCCAAAGCGGTCATCGTCTTTCCGATCGTCGAGCCCGTGTCATGGAACTCAGTCGACTTCGGAGAAACCACATCGACGGGCCCGGTCATCGCTGCTCCTCCGGTCGAGGTTGGCGCTGCCATCCGATCCGCTAACCCACGCGCGACCGGTTGTTATGTATCGGTCGCCAGTCCGGCTCGACGTTAGTTTTCGGCCCGTCGCTGGACTATCGGGCAGCAGCGGCAGACCGGGACAGCCGCTTCGCCCACCACGAAAACAGCCACCACCAGACCGCCACCCACGCGACGCTTCCGCGTGTCAGCGATCACGCGGTCCGCGCTCGCAAGCGCGCGCGGGGGCGCGATACTGTCAGCGTCGCGTTTTCCTACCCCGCGGTCAGTTTTTCACTGTCTTGTACGGGCACTTCTTCTTGCCCAGCAGATGCTCGTAGACGACGCAGTACGCCGGTCGCGGCTTGCCCTTGTAGTTCATCAGACCGGCATCGAAGCTGGCCTTCTTCTCGTTCTTCGCACCGTAGAACTGGTAGACGTACAGCCGCGTTATCTTCGAGTGGGCATCGGCGATGTCGAACATGTAGCTCGTCGCCTTCTTCTGGCGCGAGAGGCTGAAGCCAAAGCTCGGCGACAGCTTGGCGAGGCCGCCGGTCTCGGTCAGCCAGACCTGCCCGGGGACGTCGTTGAGCACGTCCCTGGTTCCCTGGTCGTAGAAGTGGTTGGTGTCGCTGTAGTTGTGCAGGCCCCAGATCTTCGGCATGTTCTTCGAGCCGACATCCTTCTTGAAGGCGTTGATGTAGTCGATCGTGGCCGCTGGGGTGGTGGAGTCGAGCACGTCGAGCCCGACGATCGTGCAGGTCGGGCAGACCTTCTTTAGCGCGAGGTAGTACTGCGCCGACTGCTTGGGAGTCGGGCTGTCGTAGTTGCCGGAGCGCTCACGTACGTTTCCGCGGTTGACCTCGTTCCACGGCTGTAGCAGCGTGACCTGCGGGAACAGCTTGAGGAACGCCTCGACATCTTTGGTGTAGGTCGCGACGCTCGGCATCTTGGTCGGTGTGGCAAAGTTGTGGTAGAAGGCGACGAGCGGCTGGATGCCCTCAGTCTCGGCCCTGCTGATCCACACCTCGAAGTAATAGAGCTGCGCCTTTTCCTTGCTCGAGGCGGCGATGTCGTACGGCAGGAAGTAGCGGGAAATCTTGAGCTTGAGCGCCTTGTAGTAGGAGCTCTCAAACACACTTGGGTTCTCGTCAGCGACACCCACCTCGAGGCCGGCCTGGCTGGTGTGCGCGGTCGGGGTCCGGCTGCTGTGCGCCGTCGCAGTCTGGCTGGCATGCGCCGTCGGCTTGCTGGTCGCCTTCGAGGCGAGCGCAGAGCTCGCCGCGAACGCAGCGGCGACGACAGCGACGGCGGCGACGAGCGGCGTGCGAGTCAAGCGCATGATTCGGCTCCTTCCGAAGGACCGTGAGACGTCAACGAGTCAGGGCAGTGGCGTGCGACTAGCACGGTTGTTGCAACGCGGCCGCAGACCAGTTGTCTCGACAGTGTGGCGCATCGACTACCTGGGCAACGCCGCTAGGTGCCGCTCGACCGCGCGCGCACACTGGCGCCCCTCGTTGATCGCCCAGACGATCAGCGATTGTCCGCGGCGCGCATCGCCAGCCACGAACACCTTGTCGACCGACGTCGCGTAGGCCGGCGCGTCGACGTTGCCACGCGCGTCGAGCTTGGCGCCAAGCTGCTCTGCAAGCACCGGCTCGGGGTGCAGGAAGCCCATCGCCAGGAGCACGAGATCAGCCTTCAGCTCGCGCTCGGTACCGGCCAGCGGGGCGAATGGCGGCGTCGGCTCAGCGTCGGCGATGTGCATCGACTGGACGCCGCCAGTGCCGGAGAAGTGGGTGGTGATGACCGAGAAGTCGAGTTCGCCGTGGGCTGTTTCGCGCGCCTCCTTCATCGCGTAGGAGAGTCGCATCTTCAACGGCCAGAGCGGCCACGGCGTCACCGCGTCCGGACGCTGGGGCGGCGGCTCGGGAATGATCTCGAGCTGCGTCACCGACTCGGCGCCCTCGCGCACCGCATTACCGACACAGTCCGCTCCGGTGTCGCCGCCACCGATCACAACCACGTGCTTGCCGGCAGCGCTGATCGCGTTTGGCGGCGGCGGCGCCAGCACCGGGGCGGGACCGTGCGTGCCCGCGACCCAGCGGTTGCGCTCGTACAGGTACTCCATCGCGAAGTGCACGCCGTCGAGCTCGCGTCCGGGGACCGGCAGATCGCGCGGCACGCGTGCGCCGATCGCCAGCACCACCGCATCGAACTCGCTGAGCAGCGCCTGGCCATCGACGTCGACGCCCACGTCGACGCCCAGGCGCAAGTCGACACCCTCGTCGAGCAGCTGACCGACTCGCCGCTGCACAATCGACTTCTCGATCTTGAAGTCGGGGACGCCGAACTGCACGAGCCCGCCGGCCGCCTCGTCGCGCTCGAAGACGACGACACGATGGCCGGCGCGACGCAACTGCTGCGCCGCTGCTAGCCCAGCCGGCCCGGAGCCAACGACGGCTACGCTGCGCCCGCTCTCGACGCTCGGCGGCATCGGCGTCACCCAGCCCTCCTTGAACGCGCGGTCGATGATCGCGTTCTCGATCTGCTTGATCGTGACCGAGTCGCCTTCGCGGATCTCGAGCACGCAGGCCGCCTCGCAGGGTGCCGGGCACAGCCGGCCGGTGAACTCCGGGAAGTTGTTCGTGCGGTGCAGCGCGTGGATCGCCTCCTCCCAGCGATCGCGGTACACGAGGTCGTTCCAGTCGGGAATCAGGTTGCCTAACGGGCAGCCGTTGTGGCAGAACGGAACGCCGCAGTCCATGCAGCGCCCCCCCTGGTCGCGCAGCTCGGCGACGGGTCGCGTGAGTGTGAACTCGCGGTAGTCGTGGGCCCGCTCCGCGGCGTCGCGTTCAGGGATCGGTGCCCGCCCGATCCGCATAAAACCCCTGAGCTCGCCCATCAGAAGGCGCCCTTTGGCGCTCAGTGAACCTCGGCCAGCACGCCCGCGAGCGCAGCCTGCTCGTTGAGCACACGCCGGTAGTCGTTAGGCATCACCTTGACGAAGCGCGCGAGATTGGCCTCCCAGTCGGCCAGCAGGCGCTCGGCGACCGTCGATTCGGTGCGCGCCAGATGCTGAGAGACAAGCTCGCGCAGCTCGATCTCGTCGCCCGCGTCAATCGCCTCGAAGCTGACGATCGCGGTGTTGGCACAGCGTTCGCGGAAGTCCTCGTTGACGTCGAGCACGTAGGCGATGCCGCCGCTCATCCCGGCCGCGAAGTTGCGCCCGGTCGCGCCCAGCACGACGACGCGCCCGCCGGTCATGTACTCGCAGGCGTGGTCGCCAACGCCCTCGACCACCGCGCAGGCGCCGGAGTTGCGTACAGCGAAGCGCTCGCCCGCGAGGCCGCGGAAGAACGCGTGGCCGCTCGTCGCGCCGTAGAGCACGGTGTTGCCGACGATCACGTTCTCCTCGGCGACATAGCCGGCGTCATGCGGTGGACGCACGACCACGGTGCCGCCGGAAAGGCCCTTGGCGGTGTAGTCGTTGGCCTCGCCCTGGAGCTTGAACGTCACTCCCGGCGCCAGCCAGGCACCGAAACTCTGGCCGGCGGAGCCGCGGAACTCAACTGTGATCGAGTCCTCCTCGAGGCCGGCCGAGCCATGGACCTTGGCGATCGCGTTCGAGAGCAGGCCACCGACGCAGCGGTTGACGTTGAGCACGGGGCGCGCGAGGCTGATCTGCCCGCCGTGCTCGATCACCTCCCGGGCATCGTCGATCAGGGTCCAGTCGAGCGCGTCGACCAGCACCTGCTCCTGGTTGCGCACGCGCCGCAACGGCGTGCCTGGCGGCATCGCCGGCACCGCCAGGAGCGCCGAGAGGTCGAGGTTCAGCGCCTTCCAGTGCTCGATCGCGTGCGATGCCACGAGCAGGTCGGCGCGCCCGACCAGCTCATCGACGCTGCGCAAGCCGAGGCTTGCGAGGATCTCGCGCACTTCCTCGGCGACGAAATGGAAGAAATTGATGACGTGCTCAGGCGTTCCGGCAAAGCGCGCACGCAACTCCGGATCCTGTGTCGCCACGCCAACCGGACAGGTGTTGAGGTGACAGGCGCGCATCATGATGCAGCCGCTCGCGATCAGCGGGGCGGTCGCGAAGCCCATCTCGTCGGCGCCGAGCATCGCGGCGATCGCGACATCGCGGCCGGTCTTCAACTGGCCGTCGGCCTGGACGTAGATTCGCGAGCGCAGGTCGTTGCGCAGCAGCGTCTGCTGGGTCTCGGCGAGACCGATCTCCCAGGGGATCCCACTGGAGAAGATCGACGACAGCGGTGAGGCGCCGGTGCCGCCGTCGTGACCGGAGATCAGCACGTGATCGGAGTTCGCCTTGGCGACACCCGCGGCGACCGTGCCGACGCCAACCTCGGCGACCAGCTTGACCGAGATCCGCGCCTGCGGGTTGGCACAGCGCAGGTCGTAGATCAGCTGCTTGAGGTCCTCGATCGAGTAGATGTCGTGGTGCGGCGGCGGCGAGATCAGTCCCACCCCGGGCGTCGAGTGGCGGATCTTGCCGATGTAGTCGTCGACCTTGACGCCGGGAAGCTGGCCGCCCTCGCCGGGCTTCGCACCCTGCGCCATCTTGATCTGCAACTCGTCGGCGTTGACCAGGTAGTCGATCGTCACGCCGAAGCGCCCGGAGGCGACCTGCTTGATCGCCGAGCGGCGATTGTCGTGATAGCGCGCCGGGTCCTCGCCGCCCTCGCCGGTGTTCGATTTGCCGCCGATCTCGTTCATCGCCAGGGCGAGGTTCTCGTGCGCCTCGCGTGAAAGCGAGCCGAGGCTCATCGCGCCGGTGGCGAAGCGCTTGACGATCGCCGTCCACGGTTCGACTTCCTCGATCGGAACCGGAGTCTGGTCGCTGCGAATCTCGAGCAGACCACGCAGCGTCGCGCGGCGCGTCGCGTCCTCGTTGGCGATGCGCGAATACTCGGCGTAGGTCTCCGCGCCACCGTGGCGTACGGCGTGCTGGAGCAGGGCGATCGTGTCGGGGTTCCACATGTGGTGCTCGCCGTCGCGCCGCCAGGCGTAGGTGCCGCCGACCGGCAGCGGCTCGGGCTGGGCGCGCGCCGGGTAGGCGCGCGCGTGACGCGCCAGCGCCTCCTGCGCGAGCACGGTTATGCCGATGCCGCCGATCCGCGACGCGGTGCCGGTGAAGTAGCGCTCGATCAACGAGCGGTTGAGACCGACGGCTTCGAAGATCTGTGCACCGCAGTAGGACTGAACGGTCGAGATCCCCATCTTCGAGATCGTCTTCAGCAGGCCCTTGCCGATCGCCTGCCGCGCCGCAATCTCGGCCGCCGCGCGATCGATCTCGGCCCCCTCGGCGTCAACCACCCAGCCCTGCTCGACGAGCTCGCCAATCGTCTCGAACATCACGTAGGGGTTGACGACGCTGGCGCCGTAGCCGATCAGGGCGGCGATGTGGTGGATCTCGCGCGGCTCGCCGGACTCGATCACGAGACCGGCGCGCAGGCGCGTGCCCTCACGCACAAGGTGATGGTGAACCGCCGCGACCGCGAGCAGCGACGGGATCGGCACGCGCTCAGGGCCGACGGCGCGGTCGGACAGGATGATGATGTTCACACCCTCGTCGAGCGCGTCGTGGGCCTCGCCGCAGACCCTGTTGAGTGCGGCCTCCATCGCACCGGCGCCATCGGCCGCGGGCCAGGTGATGTCGATCGTGCGCGAGCGGAACACGTCGTGGGAAACGTTGCGCAGCGTCTCCAGTTCGTGGTTGCGCAGGATCGGTTGGTCGAGCGTCATCTGATGGGCGTGCTCGGGCGTCTCGGCGAGCAGGTTGCGCTCCCCGCCGAGACCGGCCGAGATGCTCATCACGATGCTTTCGCGGATCGGGTCGATCGGCGGGTTGGTGACTTGCGCAAACAGCTGCTTGAAATAGCTGAACAGCGACGGCGAGGTATCGGAGAGCACGGCCAGCGAGATGTCGTTGCCCATCGAGCCGACCGGCTCCTCGCCACTGCGGATCATCGTCGGCAGCACGTTCGCGAGGTCCTCGCGGCTGTAGCCGAAGGCGAGCTGCAGCGAGCGCAACGGCTCCACCAGCGGTGCCGCCTCAGCCGGTGGCAGCTGCTCGAAGCGGACCGTGTTGGCATCAAACCACTCGCCGTAGGGCTGCTGGGTGGCGATCGCGTGCTTGACCTCCCTGTCATCGACGATCCGCCCCTGCTCGAGATCGATCAGGAAGAGCTTTCCGGGCTGCAGACGCCCAAGCCGCTCGATCTCCTGTGGACGGACCGGCAACAGTCCGGCCTCGGAACCGAGAATCACCAATCCGTCCTTGCGCAGTACCCAACGCCCCGGGCGCAGGCCGTTGCGGTCGAGTGTTGCGCCAACGACGCGGCCGTCGGTGAAGGCAACCGCCGCGGGGCCGTCCCAGGGCTCCATGAAGCAGGAGTGGAAGGCGTAGAAGCCACCGATTTCGGGCGACAGCTCGCCGTCGCGGTTCCGGTAGGCCTCGGGGATCATCATCATCATCGCGTGAGGCAGCGAGCGCCCGGCGAGCGTCAGCAGCTCGAGCACGTTGTCCAGCGTTGCCGAATCCGAGCCGCCCGGGCGGACCACCGGGAGGATCTTTGGCAGGTCCTCACCAAACAGCTCGGAGGCCAGCGTGCTCTCGCGTGCACGCATCCAGTTCACGTTGCCCTGGAGCGTGTTGATCTCGCCGTTGTGGGCGATCATCCGATAGGGATGGGCAAGCTGCCAGCTCGGGAACGTGTTGGTCGAGAAGCGTGAATGGACGAGCGCCATCGCTGAGGCGATCCGCTCGTCGGCGAGGTCGAGGTAGAACGCGGCGAGCTGGTAGCTGATCAGCATGCCCTTGTAGACGAGCGTGCGCGAGGACAGGCTGGCGATGTAGCAGCCGCCGCCCGCGCCCGCCTCGGTGACGCGACGGATCACGTAAAGCTTGCGCTCAAAGGCGTCCTGGTCGTCGCTGTGCTCGGGCCCCGCGGCAATGAACAGCTGGCGGATCGCCGGCCGCGAGGCGCGCGCGGTCGCACCGATCGCCTGCTCGTCAACTGGCACCTCGCGCCAGCCGATGATCTCCTGGCCCTCGGCGAGGACGGTGCGCTCGAGCAGGCGCTGAAACGCATCCTGCTCGCGCGGGTCGGTCGGCAGGAAGCACATCGCGACGCCGTAGCGCCCGAGCGCGGGAAGATCGAAGCCGCTGACGGCGCGCAGAAACCCGTCGGGCATCTGGATCAGGATTCCGGCGCCGTCGCCGGTACCGGGATCGGCGCCCGCCGCGCCGCGATGCTCGAGGTTCTCGAGCGCCTCGATCGCGAGGCGCACGACGTCGTTGCCCGGCTCGTTGCTCAGCCGCGCAACGACCGCCACGCCACACGCATCGTGCTCATAGCGGGGGTCGTAGAGGCCATCGGCCTGCTGGAGCTGGCTGGTCCGGGTCATCTATGAGTGCTCCCGACGGTCGGCGGGCCCCACTGGGGGCGAACGGGCACCTGAGGCGGGTCAAAATCCTAGCAGCCCAGGGCCTTTCCCAGGAAACGCAGGCGGTCCCGACGGGCGCGTCAGAAGGCGGTCACGCGGAGCGTGAGGGACTCGTCGTAGGAGCAAAGACGGGCCCTGCCAGGGCAGCTGGCACAGCGCGCGCGGCCGGGGTCCGCAGTCACCGCAAAATGCCCGGTGCGCAGCGGCTCGACGCGCTCGCCCAGGCTCACTTCCAGACGCTCACGATCGGCGGCGGCGTAGGCCGCCGTGACGGGCTGGGCCGGCGCCCGCAGGAAGCAGTGCGCAACCTCGACGCGCGGCGCGCCGCCGTGCAGCCCGGCCAGCGCGTATGTCAGACGCTGGAGCGAGTAGTCACGCTCGATGTGGGCGGCAAGATCCTCGTTCTCGCTGAGCCAGTCGGTCTTGTAGTCGACGATCAGCAGCGTGCCATCGTCCTCGACGCCAGCTATGTCGATGAAGCCGCGGAGGAGCTCACCGCTGGCGAGCGCGAACGCGAACGGTTGCTCGCGGCGCAGCTCACGGCAACGCGCGAGACGGTCGTGCAGCGGACTGCGTACGAAGGCCTCGGCGAGCGCGCCGATCTCCGCCACGTCTGCCGGCAAGCTCAGCGCGACGCCGGCCCGGATCGCAGCCGCCTCGATCGTCTGGCGATCGAGCGGGCGAGGGTCGCCGAAGTCCAGCTGCTCGAGCAGAGCGTGGACGACGACGCCGCGCGCGGCGGCGCCGATCCCGGGCTCGCTGCCCTCGCCGGGCGCCTCGACGTCGCCGAGCCCGACCACGCGCTGCAGGTAGTAGCGATAGGCGCAGCGCTCGTATTCGGCCAGCGCGGTATAGGAGAGCCGGCCGACGTCCGGGGCGCTCGGGGGCCGCATCGGCGCGGTGGGCACGACGATCGCCGCGGCCAGCGCGGCGTCGTCGGCGCGCGAGCGCGCCGACGTTGAAAGGACGACGCCGACCTCCTCGGGCGTGCTGAGCGTCAGGCGTACGGCGACTCCGGCCGCGCCCGAGACGACCGCCGGCCCCGCCCCGCCGAGCGCGGCGCGGGAGCGCAGATCGGGCACGAGTGCCGGTCCGAGCCAGGCCAGGGCGCTCTGCTCGACCCCTGGCCAGTTGTCGAAGCGAGCGGCGCCACTGAGGATCAAGCGCTCTTGGGCGCGTGTCATCGCGACGTAGAAGATCCGCTGCTCCTCGGCAGCCTTCGCGCGCTTGCGCGCCTCGACGAGGTCGACGTAGTCGAGCGTCGGGATGTTGTCCCGTTCGGGCGTCGGCAGGCGCAGCCCGACGCGCTGTCCGTCGGTCAGCAGTCGCGGCTGCCCGTGATTGGGTCCGCGACCGAGGTCGGCGAGACAGACGACGGGGAATTCGAGTCCTTTAGCGGCGTGGATCGTCATCAGGCGGATCGCGTCGGCCAGCGGCGGCGGCGCCTGCGGTTCGCGCAGCGCCCCGAGCAGGCCGGCGTTGAGCGCGTCGGCGAAGCGACGCAGGTCGCGACCTTCACGGCGCTCGAAGTCGCGTGCGAGGCGGACCAGCTTGTGTACGTTGGCCAGCCGGCGCTCCGGCGAATGCAGCTGGCAGAGGTAGCGGTCATAGCCGTGCTCGCGCACCGCGGAGGTGACGATCTCGCCGAGCGGCGCGTCTTGCGCCGCCCGGCGCGCGAGCGCGAAGCGCGTCGCGAATGAGGCAAGCGGCCCCTCCGCGGTTTCTTCGAGCAAGCATTCCCAGATCGCGCGTTGGCTCTCGCGGGCGCACAGCGTCAGCGCGACGAGGGCATCGGCGCTCGCGCCGCACAGCGGCGAGGCGAGCACGCCGATCAGCGCCAGCTCGTCGAGCGGGTTGGCGAGCGCCTGCACGTAGGCCGCCAGATCGCCGACCTCGGGGCGCTCGTAGAATCCCTCGCCGGCACCGGCCACGGTCGCCAGACCGAGGTCAGCGATCGCCGCCTCGTACACGCCGATGTCGGTCGCGGCGCGTAGTAGCACGACGATTTCGCCGGGCGCCGCGTCGCCGGCGTCGATCAGCTCGCCGATCCGTTGGGCCAGCAGGCGGGCCTCGGCGCGGCGCCACAGCGGCGCCGGCGCAAGCTCTGCCCCGAGCAGCTGCTCGTGACCCTCCCAGCCCTCGCTGGCGGTGACCAAGAGCTCGATCGGCGACCCGCCTGCGGCGTCCTCACGCCCGGGCGCCAGCGGCACGAAATGGGGACCGAAGAGCGGCCCGAAGACGGCGTTGACACCGTCCAGCAGTGCCGTGCGCGAGCGAAAGTTCGACGAGAGCACGCGCGCCTGCTCACGGTCGTAGAGCGTCGCGAAACGCTCGCGAAAGATCTCGACATCGGCGTGGCGAAAGGCGTAGATCGACTGGAACTCGTCACCGACCGTGAACAGGTTGTCGCGGTCAAGTAGCGTGAGGATCGACATTTGGCGCGCGTTGGTGTCCTGGAGCTCGTCGACCATCAGCCGCTCGAAACGCTCGCGCCAGAGTCGTGCCACGTCCTCGTGGTCGCGCAAGAGCGCCGCCGCGGCCAGCTCGAGGTCATCGAAGTCGGCCGCGCCGCGGGCTCGCTTGGCGGCGGCGAAACGCTCGCCGAAGCGCCGTAGCAGGTCGTCGAGGAGCGCCACCGCGGCGGCTCCGAGAGCGTCGCCCACGGCCTCCTCGCAGTCACTCCGCGCCTGCTCGTAGGCCTCGGCTGCGGGCGAGTTGAGGGCGGCCGCGAAGCCCGACAGCCTGGCATCGACGAGCTGCGAAAGGCTTGGCTCGGCGCCGCGATCGAGCAGCTCGCCGCACTGCTCGAGCGTTGCGAGAGCGGCGTTGACTGTCGCGATCGGCTTGGCTGCGGAGAGCTCTGCGGCGATCGCGCCGCAGGCCGCTGCGAGCCTTGCGCGGGCAGCGTCTGGGTCGCCGCGCGGCAGCGGTGCCGGCAGGTGTGGTGCAGGTTCGCCACGACTGCGCTGTTCATCGAAGACCTCGAAGATGCTCGTGCGCAGCGGCTCGACGTCGAACGCCGCCGCCAGGTCGAGCGCGGAGTCGCGGGAGAGCCAATCGGCGAAGGCGAGCGAAAACGCGCGCTCGCGCAGCGCCACGGTCTCGGTGTCGGCGAGCACGACGAAGCCTGGAGCGAGCCCGGTGAGCAGCGGGTGGGCGCGGAGGATTCGCGCGCAGAACCCATGGAACGTCGAGATGAAGCCGGCGCCGCTGTCGTGGGCCGCGTCGTGCTCGCCACGGGCAAGCAGACCGCGGCGGATCCGCGTTCGCAGTTCTCCGGCGGCGCGCTCGGTGAAGGTGATCGCGAGGATCCGACTGGGGGTGATCGCGTCCTCGGTCACGTCGCGGACGAAGCGCTCGACCAACACGCTCGTCTTGCCGCTGCCGGCGTTTGCGGCGAGCGCAAAGGCCGCCCCGCGCCGCCTGATCGCCTCGATCTGCTCGTCGGTGAAGGTGTTCGCGCTCACCGTGCCTCGCAGCGACAGATCGTCGGAAAGAGACAGCGCTTGTTGTTGGCGCAGGTCGCCGGGCGCGGCTCGAGCGCTCCCTCGTCGATCTCGCGCGCGGCGGCCACAGCGACGGCGACCTGGGCGTCGACCAGCGTCTCGAGCTCGACGGCGTCAAAACGGTCGCCGGCGACGAGATCGAACCCTGCATCGGCATCGCCTCGCAGCGCGCCGCGCGGCCGCGGATCGCCGCCGCGCAGCGGTTGATAGAGCCCGCCGACCGCCTCCACGTCGAGCAGCGCTTCGGCGGCGCGCATGTAGAGCGCCGGTTGCAGACGCCGGTTCGGCGCCCACGCTGCGCCGCCGTAGTCGGCCCGCGCGCCTCCCTTGTAGTCGTAGACGACGACGCGCCGCGTCGTCGGGTCGAGGTCGATCCGGTCGATGCGGCCGCAGAGCGCGAGCTCACCGCCGGCGAGCGCGGCCGCGGGGAGCGAACCGACTTCGTCGAGCCCGAACGGGAGCTCGAGCTGCCAGGGCAAGAACTCGCCGCCACGGCGCGCGGCGAGCGCGAGAAAGCGACGCAGGTCGGAGCGCAGCCGGTGGCGCTGCGTGCGATCGGCCTCGGCACTGCCCGACAGCTTCCTGCGATCCTCGTCGAGTGCCGCGTCCAGCAGCTCGAAGGCGAGCGGCAGCGTCCCCGGATCGAGGCGCCCACCCGCTGCGTCCTCGGCGAGGCGGCCAAAGATGCCCGCCAGCGCATCGTGCGCGATCGCGCCGGCGACGATGTAGTGCGAGTCGAGGCCGAGCTCTTTTGCCCCGAGCGCGCGGCTGACAAACCAGGCGACCGGACACCCGGCCCAGCGCTCGAGCGCCGAGGGTGAATACTCGGGGTGCCCGCGCAGCGCGCTCAGGCGCTCCGGATGCGTGAGCGGGGCGATCACCGCACCGATCTTGCGCGGCGCGGCGAGCAACTGCTCGAGGTCACGCAGCAGCGGCACGTCGGGGCTGCCGTCGGCCCAGGCGATCGCACCCGCCGCGCGCATCCGCCGGGAGGAGTACCAGCCCTCCTCGAAGCAGTCGACGAGTTCGTCGACGAACAGCGAGGCGAGCGCTGCCTCACCGTCATCGGTGGCCGCATGCCAGCTGACGAAAAGCTTGGCGCTCGGTCGCGAGGCGAGCGCATAGAAGAGGTAACGCTCGGTGGCGAGCCAATCCTCGGCGCCGTCCAGCACGAGGCCCGTCGCTTGGCCCAGCGCGGCCCGCTCGCCGGCGCCGAGGAACAGCTCCTCTTGCGCAGGTGCCGGGAACGTCCCCTCCTGCGTCTGACAGATGAACAGCGCTCGAACACGCCGCGCTCGCAGCGACAAGGCGTCGCAGATCAGCACAGCGTCGCCCTCGGCGTTCGCCGGCAACTCGACGCTGAGATCCTCGAGCGCGCGCGCAACCCCGGCGATGCCCCCGAGCAGCCGCTCCTGCGCGCTCGTCAGCTCGCGCAGCTGGCGCAGCACACGGAGTGCTGCCGCGAAGGCCGCTGCCTCCCACGGATCGAGCAGCGCGGCAGCGCGTTCGTGCGGCGCCTCGAAGAGGTATGCGAGCTCGCGCTCGACCCGCTCAAGCAGCGCCACGCCGCCAGCCGGCGCAGCACGCTGGATGGCCTGCAGGGCGTCGAGTCGCCCATGGGTCGCTTCCCAGCGGCGCCGCGCGGACTCAAGATCGCTGATGCCCTCGCGTAGCAGCGCGGCTTCGAAGCGGTCGACCGTATCCTCGAGCCTGACCACCCCGCGCACGCGCAACCACGACACCAAATCGGCGGCCTGGCCTCCGGGCGCGGCGCAGCGGAGCAGCGCGAGTAGCCCGCGGCCGACCGTGCTCGCGGCGAAGCGCCCGCGCCGGGGGGCGGTGTGGGGCAGCTCGAAGGCGGCGAGCACCTCGGCCAGCAGCTCGCTCGCCCGCCCCGCGGTCCGGGTGACGATCGCGATGTCGCCCGGCGCTAGGCCGCCGGCGATCAGCGCCGCGACCTCGGCGGCGATGAGCTCAGCCTCGGCCCGCTCATCGCCGCCCTCGAGCAGCCTGACCGCCGGACTCGGCGCGTGCGGCGCGGTGTCCTCGAACAGCGCACGCTCGAGCTGAAAGAGCGCGGAGTCTTCGTAGTAGTCGCTCCGTGCGGCGAGCTCGATCACGCGGTCGGCGGCAGGGCGCAGCCGCTCGAGCGTCGCCGCGCGGCCCGCCAGCGCGACTCTGCCCGGCTCCCCAGGCAGCGACAGCATCAGCGGCGCCCCAACCCTGTGCGCCAGCGTTTCGATCGCGTCGAGCTGCAACGCGTCGAGATCGTCGAAGCCGTAGCAGAAGACCGGCGTGCCGCCCCAGCGGTCGGGCGCCAGCGCGAGCGCGTCGAGCGCGGCCACCGCGTGCGAGGTCTCGTCCGGCCGGCCGAGACGCTCGAGGCGGCGCTGGTAGGCGCTGTAGAGCGCCGCCAGCTCCTCGACGTAGGCGCGGCGGCTCGTGCCCTCTCGCGCCCAGCTGCGCAGCGCCGCGGTGAAGCGCGCCGGCGTGATGCGCCGCGACTCGAGCTCGCTGATGAAGCGCGCCAGCGCGTGCACGAAGGTCGGGCCCTGAGCGGCGCCGGCGAGGACGTCGAGCTTTGCCGAGCGCAGTACAGCGGCGAGCACCGCGTCGCGGGCGTGGTCGCCGAGTGGCGCGGCAACGAGGCCAGCGCGACTGGCGATTTCGCGCATCAGCGAACTGAACGGCTCGACCCGGACCCCGAGCACGAGACCGTCGCCGGCGAGCTCACGGCGGTAGTACTCGGCATCGGCGGCACGGGGCACAACGAGGATCGGCGAGCGCGCGAGCGCGGCGCGGTAGCCGTCGAGGACGACCTGCGCCTTGGCGGAGTTGGCTGGACCGGTGACGAGCGTGAGCGCCATGGCGGTCCATGGTGGCGCAGCGCGGGGACGTCTGTCCGCGCGCGCCGGCGCGCGGTTGCCTCGACGCTCTCGAAGAGCCTAGGCCGCCGTGCGCTCCGTGTCGCTCGCCACCGCCGCCACGCTCGGGGCGACCTCGGTTTCGGCATCGGGCGGTTTGGCGCCCTCGCGCGCCCACGGCTCGTCGAAGTCGACGCGCCAGCGGCCTTCCTCGTTTTGGATCAGTGCCAGACGGGCCCGGAACGAGCGGCCGCTGCGGCCGCGAAACCCGGTCACGGGAGCGGCGGTGCGCCCGGTCCTGATCAGCTCGCGGGCGACGGCGAGCGGCAGCGTCTTGCCGGCCTTCGCTTTCCAGATCACCAAGCCGCAGCCTGGATCCTCGCGCGACCAGCATGAGTAGCCCTTGCGGTTCTCAATGATGTCGTGTCCGCAGACCGGGCAGGGGCCGAGGTTTGCCCGCGGGATCCGTACGTCCTTGAGCGTCTCGTCGAGGACGTCGACCGTCTCCTTGGCAAAGCCCGCGATGTCGCGCATGAAGCGCTCGCGCGAGTCTTCGCCGCGCTCGATCTGCCCGAGCCGCTGCTCCCAGGAGCCGGTCAGGTCCGGTGAGGTCAATGGGTGCTCGCCGAGCAAGCGGATCACGTTGAGCCCCTTCTCGGTCGCGACCAGCGCGCGGCCGTCGCGTTCGACGTAGCCGACGTCGATCAGTCGCTCGATAATCGCCGCCCGCGTCGCCGGCGTGCCGATCCCCGAGTCCTTCATCGCCTCGCGCAGCTCCTCGTCGTCAACGAGCTTGCCGGCCGTCTCCATTGCGCCGAGCAGCGACGCGTCGCTGTAGCGGCGCGGCGGCTTGGTCTCCTTTGCCAGCTGCTCGATCTCGATCACCGCCGAGTCCTCGCCCTGCTCGAGACGCGGCAGCTGTTGCTCACCGGTCTCGTCTTCGTCAGCCGGCGTCTCATTCGGCTGCGGGTCAGCGGCGGCGGCGAGATAGACACCGCGCCAGCCCGGCACGAGCAAGACCTTGCCGCGGGTACGGAAGATGTGTCCGGCTACGGTCGTCTCGACTCGGGTGTTCTCGAGCACCGCCTCGGGATGAAAGGCGGCGAGGAAGCGGCGCACGACGAGGTCATAGACGCGGTGGTCGTCCTCACTCATCTTGTCGATCGGATGCTCCGCACGCGTCGGGATGATCGCGTGATGGTCGCTGACCTTGCTGTCATCGATGACGCGCCCGAGCGGCAGCAGATCGAGCCCGGTGATGTATTCGGCCGCGGCGCGGTACTCGGCGCGGGCGGCCAGCAGCTCGGCGGTCGGCACGATCTCGCCGGCCATGTCGCTCGTCAGAAATCGGGAGTTGGTCCGTGGGTAGGTCAGCGCCTTGTGTTCCTCATAGAGCCGCTGAGCCGCGCCGAGCGTGCGTCGCGCCGAGAAGCCGAAGCGCGTGTTGGCCTCGCGTTGCAGCGTGGTCAGGTCGTAGAGCATCGGCGGCTTGTCGATCTGCTCGCGTTTTTCGATCTTGGTGATCGATCCGCGGCCCTCGCGGCACGCCGCGACGATTGCGCCCGCCTCCTGCTCGGTCGCGAGGCGCGGCTTGGCGCCCGCGTGAAAACGTCCTTCGTATTGGCGCTCCGGATCGTTGGACGGCTCAAAGCTGGCGTCGACGAGCCAGTAAGGCTCGGGCTTAAAGGCGCGGATCTCCTCCTCGCGGCGGGCGATGATCGCGAGCGTCGGGGTCTGCACGCGGCCGAGCGAGACGGCGCCGTCGAAGGACGAGCGCAGGCGAATCGTTGCCGCCCGCGTCGCGTTCATGCCGACGATCCAGTCGGCCTCCGAGCGCGAGCGCGCAGCCTGCTCGAGCCGCGCGAGCTCAGCTCCCGGGCGCAGCGAGCCAAACGCGTCGCGCATCGCCTGGGTCGTCATCGACGACAGCCAGAGCCTGCGGATCGGGACCTTTGATCCGGCCTTCTCATAGAGGTAGGCGAAGATCAGCTCGCCCTCGCGTCCGGCGTCGCAGGCGTTGATGACCTCGGAGATGTCGTCGCGGTTCAGCAGCGTGGTGACGACCGACATCTGCTTCTTCGAGCGCTCGTCGCGCACGACGAGGCGAAAGCGCTCTGGCACGATCGGCAGATCGGCCATCCGCCAGCGCTTGAACTTGGGGTCGTACTCGTCCGGTTCGGCGAGCTGGACGAGGTGCCCGACGGCCCAGGTGATCACGTGCTCGGGCCCTTCGAGGTAGCCCTCGTGCTTGGCGAACGGCCCCGGCAGCACGCGCGCCAGGTCGCGCCCGACCGACGGCTTCTCGGCGATCACGAGCGTCTTTGGCTTCTCGGTCATCGTCCGCAGCGTAGCGGTCGGCGCCGCCATCTCCCAGGGTCAGCCGGCGCAACCCTCGGTCGAGACCGGTCCCCGTGCCCGCTCGAGATCCTGGCGAGTCACGCTGTCGGGGACGCCAAATCCGCCGCGCGGCCCGGCGCTCGTGGTCGCCGCGAAGATCGTCGCGACGACCTGCCCGTTCGCGTTGACCGCCGGCCCGCCCGAGTTCCCGGGACGCACGAGGCCGCGCACCAGCGTCAGCTCACGCGTGACCGGGCCGCGACCGTAGGCGTTTTCGGTGAGGACGCGCTGGGTCATGCCGATGCGCCCGGGCTCGGCCACGAACGGGCCGTTCTCGGGGTAGCCGAGGATGGCGGCGGCGGTCCCGGCCGGCGACTGGCGCGCCAGCGACAGGGTCGGCAGGCCGAGGTCTGCCACGCGCAGCACCGCCAGGTCGTTGTAGGCGTCGAACAGCACGACGGTCGCCGGCAGGGACGGCGGCGCGCCATACACCTCGACCGTCGTGTCGGTCTCACCGGCGACGACATGGGCGTTGGTCAGTACCTCATCCGGCGCGATCACCCAGCCGGACCCCTCGATCGCGAGCCCGCACGCCGAGCCGAGGATCCGCACGACACTGCGCCGGGCGGCGAGCACCACGACGCCATGGACGATCGCCGCGCTCACCGGTGCGACGCTCGCCGTCGAGCCCGTGATATTTGGCGCCGGATCAAGCGTCGCGATGGCGTGCAACAGGTCACCGGAGGGCGGCAGCAGCTCGTCGAGACGGCGCAGTATCAGCGAGCTCTCGATCGTGGCGCGCAGGCTGCCGCTGTTGGGCAGCGCGATCAGGATGACGCCGACGACCCAGGCGATGCCGAGCGCAATGGCAGCGCTCAACAGCGCTCCGCCGAGGCCGTCGAGAACGCCAAGCGAGCGCCGCGGCAGCGCACGACGCAAGCGCTGGCCGAACCCCTCGAAGCCGCTGGCGAGGAGCGCGCCGACAAGGACCGCCGCAACGAGGCCGAACAGCGGCGCGTACGGCGAGGCGTCGCCGGCGGGCAGCAACAGCTGGGCAATCCGCGTACCCGCGATCGCGCCCAGCGTGAATCCCACGAGAGACAGCGCGGCGACGATGAAACCGCGCAGATAGCCGGAAACGGCGAACAGTGCGGTCGCCGCGAGAATCAGCCAATCGAGCGCCGTCATCGTCGCAGCGAGAGTACTTCCTCGGTGCATTGATACCGGCGGCCTGCGGCCCCGCGATCGGCTAGCGTGCGACGGCGTGGAGCGCTGCCGCAGTCGATGAGCGAGGACCCCGCCGGTCGCCGAGATTCGCGGGCTGCGCCGCCGCCGCCCGGGCGCCCGCGGGCGCGTCACGGGCGACGCCAGCCGAGGCTGCTGCGGCTGATCGTGCTACTGGCGCTGGTCGTCGTCATCGCCGCCGGCGCCTACGGCCTGCTGGCGCCACAGCTCTCGCCGGCGCAGCAGGCCGCACGCCGCTTCGCAACGGCCTGGGCGGCCCGCGACTGGTCCGCGCTGTATGCCGATGTCGACCCGGCGACGCAGCTGCGCCTGCCGCTCGCCCGGTTTGCCAGCGACTACGCCCGCGCGCTCCAGACGGCGACCGTCACGCACGTCACGGTCCTTTCCGGCATCCGCACCGTCGGCGGGCTCGAGGTCGTGCGTGTGCGCATCCACACGCGCGTGTTCGGCACGCTCGTCGAGCACCTCATGCTGCCCCTGGCGAGCAGCGGCAGCACGACGCGCGTCTTGTGGGATCCCTGGCTGGTGTTCCCCGGTATGTATGCCGGCGAGTCGTTGCATCGGGTCACAAGCGTTCCGCCGCGCGGCGAGCTGCTGGCTCGCGATGGCGTTCCCCTGTCGAGCCTGCCGGCGGCCGCGAATATCCTCGGCTCGGTCGGAGCGGCCAGCGGCGCGCAGCTGAGCGCGCTGCTCGCCGCGGGCTTTCCGGCCGACACGCCGGTTGGCGAGGACGGCCTCGAGTACCTATTTCAGAAGGAGCTCGCCGGGACCCCGGGCGGTGAGCTGAAGGCCGGTGCGCGCGTGCTCGCGCACGCTCGCGGCAAGCCCGGCGAAAACGTCGCAACCTCGATCGACCCAGAGCTCCAGATTGACGCCACCGAAGAGTTCGGCGACGCCGACGGCGGCGCCGTCGTGATGGCTGCCCGGACCGGCGAACTACTCGCGGTCGCAGGCACGCCGCTTTCGCAGCTGCAGCCGCCGGGCTCGACGTTCAAGATCGTCACCGTCACCGGCGTGCTCGAGGCCGGACTGGCGACGCCGCAGAGCACCTACCCCGACGCCACCTACGCGCTGCTCGACGGCTACAAGCTGCACAACAGCGCCAACGAGGATTGCGGAGGCACGCTCGCCAATGCCTTCGCGGTCTCCTGCAACTCGGTCTTCGCGCCGCTCGGAGTGCGGCTCGGCGCATCGCGGCTGGTCGCGACGGCGCAAAACTACGGCTTCGATTCGCCCTCGCCGCTGGCGATCGCCGCGGAGAGCACGATCCCGCCGGCGAGCGACATCACCAACGAGGCCACGCTGGGCTCCTCGGCGATCGGCCAGTACCAGGACCTCGCCTCGCCGCTGCAGATGACCCGGATCGCGGCGACGATCGCGCTCGGCGGGCGCGAACCGGTCCCGACCTTTCGCCTCGGCGCCCACCGCGCCGCGCCGCGCGTCGTCCCGGCCACGATCGCCCACACGATTCGCCAGTTGATGCTTGATGTCGTCCGCTTCGGCACCGGCACGCAGGCGCAGATCCCGGGCGTCGCGGTGGCCGGCAAGACCGGCACGGCGCAGATCACCGTGCCGACCTGCCCCGCCGGCACGACAGGCGCGAGCGGCGTCACCGGCACCACACCGCCAACCGGCGCGACCGGTCCCTGCGACGGCGTCCCGAACAACCCGTACGACACCGACGCCTGGTTTGTCGCGTTCGCGCCGGCGTTTGACCCGACGGTCGTCGTCGGCGTGCTGCTCGACCATGACGGCATGGGCGGCGCGTCCGCCGCGCCGATCGCCAAGGTGCTGCTCGAGGAAGCACTCCCGTTGCTGGCCAAGACGCGCGCGCCACGCTAGCGCGCGGGCCGGGCGCTAGAGGTCGAGCTCGATCTCCGACTGATTGCTGGGGTCACCCGGCTCGACGATGTGCAGCGTCAGCGGACGCAGGGCGAGCGTCGAGTAGGGCAACTTGAACAGCAGCACCTCGCCCGATGTCCAGCTGGCGTAGGCGCTGCTGGTTATCGACGGCAGCTGACCACCGGGTGGGATCGCCAGCGGGACGTAGGTGAAGGCGTTCGGGTCCGGGTTGACGAGCGGCGTGTAGCGGTTGTTCAGGGTGTCGGTGATGTAGTACTCACTCGTCGGTGTGAGCGTTGCCGACGTCGTGTTGTAGGCCTGCATGAAGACGCCGAACCACTCGTCGCTGATCGGGAGCTGCAACTGGGCTTTGCTGAGGCCCTGGAGGTAGTTGCTGTCTTCGTCGCTGAAGCGGTTGAGCTCGCGCGAGAGCTGCACCTGGTAGAAGAGCCGGCCGACCTTGACGTAGCCCGGGCCGAGGTTGTCGGCATAGTGCAGATTGCCGCTCGAGCCGCAGGCACAGAGCGCGAGCGCACACGCTCCGGCCCCGGCCAGCGTCACGATTCGCTTCAGCGTCATCAATCCCGGCAGTCTAATCTCAGCCGCCGGCGATCGTTGCGCGGGCACCACGCCCCTCACCATCTTCGAGGATCGAGCGCAACCGCCGCAGCGCGCGACGGCTCTGGCGGCGGACCCAGCGGCGAGCGCCGAGGCGCTCCATCAGGTGATCGCTGATCGTCACCGGCTCGGTCTCGATGCTGAACTCGACGTGCGTCGTGTCCTCCGGGTAGGGCTCGAGCGTGTACATCGCGAGCGAGCGGATGCGGTTGAACTTTCCGCCGCGACCCGCCTGGACGATCCGCCATGGCGGGTCGACGTCGATGAAGCTCACGCCCATCCAGCTGAAGCGCTGAAACGGCGCCTGGACGCGAAACCGCGCACCGGCGCCGCGACCGACGGAATTCTCACGCGTCAGGTGCCAGTCGGCGAGGAAGTGGTCGGTGAACTCGGGATGGTTTGCGATGTCGCGCAGATAGTCGAAGACCTCTTCGCGAGGCCGACCGACGACGATCGAAACCCTGACAGGATCCACAGCGCGCGCAGTCTACGCGCTGGCGGGAGGCGATGGATCAGCGACGCGTGACGCGTACGACGAACGCCGGATCGTTGCGGTGTGCCGGCCCGAGGCCGTGGCTCACCAGCGCGCTCGACACAGGCATTTCGCTCCGCAGCACGCGGCACAACTCGCAGACGACCGCGGTCGAACCGTAGAGGTGCACGTACTCGCCGATCAGCGGTGTGCGCCGGCAGTCACTGCAGCGCGCGAGCTCCTCTGCGAGCAGCTCATCGGCAGGCAGCTGCGGCATCTGCGAACGCGACGCGATGTCGCCGTCGCCGTCGGTGCCGTCGCCGCGGGAGAATGGCTCGAATCGCATGGCGGCTAGTTCGCGCTCGACTGACGGATTCCTGCCGAGCTTCGACGATCGCATCGGGCGCGCAGGAACTTTCCCGTTCTCTCTATGATGGTTACTCGCTAGCCCAGGAGGCAGATACATGGAAGACCAGCGCGTGGGGGCCCTTAGCGAGACCGGACCGTTCCGGTGCGAGCAATGCGGTGCGTTGGTCACGCTGGCCGCCGCGAACGCACCACGACGCTGCGATAACTGCGGCGCGGACACGCTGGCCGCCTTGGAGTTGCCGGCCGAGTCGACAGAGCAGAACCGCGTCGCGGAGCTGCGAGCGGTGCCGCCGTGGCTCACCGACCCCTCCGCGCTGCTCGTCGAGCAGGGCGAGTACCTCTGCTACGAGGACGGCGACGAAATCGTCGTCGTGCCGCTTACCCGCGAGTGGACCAGGATCGGGCGCAGTCTCGCCGCCGACGTCCGCTTTGACGATCCCACCGTTTCGCGACGCCACGCCCTGCTCGTGCGCGCCCCCGATGGTGTTCGCGTGCTCGACGACCGCAGCCTCAACGGCGTGTTCGTCAACGGCCAACGCGTCGAGTGGAGCACGCTGGCCCACGGCGACGAGATCCTCGTCGGTCGCTACCGACTGCACTTCGCGAAGCTCGAGGCTGTCGCCGCTGTGCCCGCGGCCAGCAGCGCCGAGTGATCGCCGCCCGCAGCAGCTAGGACGCTAGCCTCACGGCCACTTTGTGCCCGTGGGCCTCGAACGTGCTGGCGAGTACACGCGCCCAGCCGACGGTCTGCGCCTCGAGCGCTTCGCGCACGCGCACGCGCTGCTCCTGGGCGACCCAGACGAGCACGCTCGGCCCGGCGCCGGAGATCGTGGCGCCCAGCGCGCCGAGTTCGCGAGCCTCGCGCGCGAGCTGCGCCGAGCGCGGGTAGAGCGCCGCACGATAGGGCTCATGGAGGCGGTCGTGCAGGCCACGCGCGACGAGCTCGAGATCGCCGCTGCGGAGGCCCAGCATCAACAGGGCGCCGTGCGCCGTGTTGTAGGCCGCGTCGGCGAGCGAGACCTGGGCCGGCAACGCCGCGCGCGCCTGCGCGGTCCCCAGGGCCTCATGCGGCACCACAAGCAGGGCCTCCAGCCCGCGCGGCGGCGCGAAGCGGTGCACCTCGCCGTCAGCGCAGACGACGATTCCGCCGTACAGCGCAGCCGCGACGTTGTCCGGATGCCCCTCCAGCTCGCAGGCCAGCGGATAGAGGGCGGTGTCCAGCCCGGCGAGCGCCGAAGCGGCCAGCAGTCCGGCGACGATCGCCGCCGCGCTCGAGCCGAGCCCGCCGCTCAGGGGGACCTCGGAGCTGATCGCGAAATGCAGGCCATCGGCAGGGTGCAGCCGCTCGAACGCGCGGACGACGAGATTCGTGCGGTCGCGGGGCAGGTCGAGGTCGCTGGTCAGACCAAAGGTCTCGGCTTCGCTGACCTCGAGGTCGAGGTGCAGCGCGAGCGCCGCGGCAAAGCAGTCGTAGCCAGGGCCGAGATTGGCCGACGACCCGGGCACACGGACGTGGACGGTGCGCGAGGCCACCGCGCCTACCCGAGCACCGCGCGCTCGATCGCGCGCAGGTTCGGCTCGCAGGGAATCACCGCGCCGGCCTGCTCGAGGGCCGCCTCCGGATCCTTCAACCCGTGGCCGGTCAGCACGCAGGCGATCCGCTCGGCCCCGTCGGCGCCGTACTTCAGCAGGCCCGCGACGGAGGCCGCGGAGGCAGGCTCGCAGAAGACCCCCTCGCTCGAGGCGAGCAGCCGGTAGGCGGCGAGGATCTCGTCGTCGCTGACCGCGCGAATCGCTCCGCGCGAGCCGCGCATCGCGTCGATCGCCTCCTCCCAGCGCGCCGGATTGCCGATCCGGATCGCGCTGGCGACGGTCTCCGGCTCGGCGATCGGGTGCCCATGGACGAGCGGCGCGGCGCCCGCCGCCTGGAAACCGAACATCCGCGGCGCCGCTCCCGCTTCGACGAAGCCCTTCCAGTAGGCCGTGATGTTGCCGGCGTTGCCGACCGGAATGCAGACTGCGTCGAGCTGGCCGTCGAGGTCGTCGAGCAACTCGAAGGCCGCGGTCTTCTGGCCCTGCAGGCGAAACTCGTTGACCGAGTTGACGAGCGCGATCGGATGGCGCTCGGCGAGCGCCCGGACGAGCTCGAGCGCCTTGTCGAAGTTGCCGCGCAGCGCGATCACGCGGGCACCGTGCATCAGCGCCTGGGCCAGCTTGCCGGTCGCGATCTTGCCGTCCGGCACGATCACCGCGCCGCGCAGCCCGGCCTTCGCGGCATAGGCTGCGGCACTCGCCGCCGTGTTGCCGGTCGAGGCGCAGATCACCGCCGCCGCGCCCTCGCGCAGCGCCGCCGAGACGGCACAGGTCATGCCGCGATCCTTGAACGAGCCGGTCGGGTTGAGTCCCTCGAGCTTGAGGTGGACCTCGGCGCCGACGCGCTCGGAGATCCGCTCGGCGAGCACCAGCGGCGTCGACCCTTCGCCGAGCGTGACGATCGGATCGCCGTCGGCGAACGGCAGCTGGTCGCGGAAGCGCTCGATCAGGCCGATGGACCGCGGCTCAGGCATCGCTGCTCACTCGAACTCCTCGTCGATGACACGGATCGCGCGCGGGCGCGAGCGAACGGATTCGAGCTCGCCGATCTGCTCGATCGCGGTCGCCAGGCGCGATTCGAGCAGTGGGTGGGTGACCATCACGAGCTGCGCGTTCTCGCCCAGCCCGCGCTGGACGACGGAGCGGATCGAGGCGCCCTGCTCGCCGAGCTGCTGAGCGACCTGGGCCAGCACGCCGGGGCGATCGGCGACTTCCATCTGCAGGTAGAACGCGCAGACGACGTCGTGCACGATCGGCGCCGACACCGCCGCCGCCACCGGTCCGACCGCGGTCTGGCCGCGCGCGCGGGCCGGCGAGGCCGCCGCGATGACGTCGCCGAGCACGGCACTCGCGGTCTGTGGCCCGCCGGCCCCGGGACCGGACATCGTGATCTCGGTGATCGCCTCGGACTCGACCGTGACGGCGTTGAACGAGCCGCCGACCGAGGCCAGCGGATGGGAGGCGTTGAGGAACGCCGGGTGGACGCGAACCGAGATCCCTTCGCTGAGACGCTCGGCGGTGCCGATCAGCTTGAGCGCGAGACCCAGCTCACGGGCGTAGGCGATGTCATCGGCGGTGATCTGCTCGATTCCCTCGAAGCGGACGTCGTCGATGCGGACCGGCACGTCGAAGGCGAGCCGCGCGAGGATCGCCATCTTCGCCGCCGCGTCGGCGCCGCTGACGTCATCGGAGGGATCGGCCTCGGCATAGCCGAGGCGCTGGGCCTCGGCGAGCGCCAGCTCGTAGCTGCCGCTGGTCCGCGTCATCTCCGAGAGAATGAAGTTCGTCGTGCCGTTGACGATGCCGTGGATGCGCTCGATGCGCGTTGCGGCCAGCGACTCGCGCAGCACGCGGATCACCGGCACGACGCCGGCGACCGCGGCCTCGAACCCGAGCTGGCAGCCGCGCGTGCGCGCGAGCTCCCAGAGCTCCTCGCCGTGGCGCGAGAGCAGCTGCTTGTTGGCGGTGACCACGTCACGTCCGGCCTCGAGCGCGCGGCGGACGTAGCTGTGGGCGTCATCGACGCCGCCGATCAGCTCGACGATCAACTCGGAGCGCTCGAGGATCTGATCGAAGTCGCCGCTCGAGCGCGTCAGCACGCCGCAGATCTCGGGCCGCCGGCCGGTCAGTTGCTCGACGCGCTCGCCCTGGGCGGCGAGCAGGGCCTCGAACGCACTGCCGACGGTGCCGTGCCCGAGCAAGCCGATCCGCAGCGCGCTCACCGTCCCGCCCTAGACGTCGCGCGCGTGAAGGTCGTCGAGCGTCTCGCGTCGCACGACGAGGCGCGCCTCGCCGTCGCTGCAGAAGATCACCGGCGGGCGCGGCACGCCGTTGTAGTTGTTGGCCATCGCATAACCGTAGGCGCCGGTGACCGGCACGACAACGAGATCGCCGACACGCGGATCGTCGAGCAGCAGGTCGTCGATGATCACGTCGCCCGACTCGCAGTGCTTGCCGACGAGCCGCACGCGCGTCGTGCCGCCGAGGCGGTCGGCGATCTGCGCCGTGTAGCGCGCGCCGTAGAGCATCGGGCGCAGGTTGTCAGACATACCACCGTCGACGGCGACCCAGGTCGAGACGTTGTGCTTGACCGAGACGACGCGGTAGAGCGTGACGACGCCGTTGGCGACGAGCGAGCGACCGGGCTCGACCAGCAGCCGCTTGCCCGGACCCAGCAGGTCGCGTACGGCGCCGACGACCTCGCCGGCGAAATCCTCGATCGCCGGCGGCTCCTGCTCGTCGGTGTAGGCGACGCCGAGGCCGCCGCCGATGTCATAGACGGGGAAATCGCCGAGCGGGGCGATCGCCGCGATCGCCGCGCGAAACGGCTCGAGCGAGAACAGGTTCGAGCCGATGTGGAAGTGCAGCCCGCGCAGCTCGAGGCCGTTGATCGACTGGACGCGCGCGATCGCCGCCGGCGCGTCGGCGAGACCGAGGCCGAACTTCGAGTCGGCCTGGCCGGTCGAGATCTTCGCGTGCGTGTCTCCGCGCACATCCGGCGTCACGCGCAGCAGCACCGCTTGGCGCTCGCGCCGGCCCGAGACCAGTCGCTCGAGCCGGTCGATGTCGTCGAAGCTGTCGATCGCGATCAGCCCGACGCCGGCGGCGAGCGCCAGCCGCAGCTCGCCGTCATCACGCGCATTGCCGTGAAGAACGAGCTTGGCCCCACTGAAGCCGCCCCGCAAAGCCAGCTGAAGCTCTCCCGCGGAGGCGACGTCGCAGCCGAGGCCCTCTTGCGCGAAGAGGCGCATGACGGCGGTCGCCGGGAACGACTTCGATGCGAAAAGGACCTCGAAGTCGGCTTGCCCGGCGGCCTCGAAGGCGGCGATGAAGGCACGCGCGCGCGCCCGCAGGTCCTGCTCGGCGACGACGTAGGCGGGCGTGCCGTATTGCGCGGCGAGCTCGATCAGGTCACAGCCGCCGACCTCGAGGTGGCCGTGCTCGTTGACGCGGCTGCCGAGCGGGTAGATGTGCGAGAGCGTTTGCGTGCTGGCCATCGTCGGGCGATTATCGCGGTCGCGGCTGGCGCTCGTCGCTGCCGGGCGCGCGCCCGGCGCCCCGATGGTGCGAGGTTCGGGGTTTGCGATGATTTCCCTATGGTCGGACGGCGGGGCGGATCTGGACGCGATAGCAGCCAACCGGCGCGGATGCTCGCGCCGCCGGGCGCCGCGCTCTAGGCCCGTTGGCGCAGTCGGGGCCCCTGGAGCTCGAGACCGCACGACTGCGGTTGCGTCGCTGGCGGGCCAGCGACATCGAGCCGTTTGCCGCGATCAACGCGGACCCACGGGTGATGGAGCATTTTCCGGCGCCGCTGTCGCGCGCCGAGAGCGCGTTCATGCTCGAGCAGATCGAGCATGGCTTCGAGCGCAACGGCTTTGGCCTGTGGGCGCTCGAGGAAATCGAGAACGGCACGCTGCTCGGGCTGACCGGGCTGTCGCCTGTGCCCTTCGCGGCACACTTCACACCGGCCGTCGAGGTCGGCTGGCGGCTGGCGGTGGCGGCGTGGGGCCAGGGCTACGCGACCGAGGCCGCGAACGCGGCACTCGAGTTCGGCTTCGCGCAGGTCGGCCTCGATGAGATCGTCTCCTTCACCGCGACGAGCAACAACCGCTCGATCGCGGTGATGCGGCGTATCGGCATGCACAGCGACGCCTCCGAGCACTTCGATCATCCACTGATCGACTGCGATCACCGGCTCTGCCGCCACGTGCTCTACCGGCTGCGGGCCGACGAGTACAGGGACGACGCGGCCTGAGGGACGCTCTGCGTTGCGGGGTCGCTGCGCGAGCCCCGCGGCCTGCCGCGCTAGTCGGGGATCAGGCCCTCGCCGGTGAACTCGCTGCGCGCCTCCTCGAGTGAGATGTCCGCCGGCGGCAGCATCAACTCCGAGGGCTCGAGCTCGTCGTCGGCGAGTCGCTCACCGCTGCTGCGGACGTATGCGAGCAGCGCGGCAAAGGTCGCGGCGAACGCCGCTTCATCGTCGGCCTCGACGGCGCTGATGTATTCCTGGTCGAGCTCGTGGAGGCGGGCAGTGGCAGCCTCGGGCACCCTGTACTGACCCTCACTGAAGATGCGGACGATCATTTCTCCGCGCTGTCATCGGCGGCCGGGGTGGCCTCCTCCGGCTCCGCGTCCTCCGCCGTGGCGTCTGCTGCCGGAGCGTCTTCTGGCGGTGCGGCCGGCGCCGGTGCCGCGAGCGCCGCCTGGGCGCCGGCGCCGCCGGCCAGCTCGGCCTTCATCTTCGACAGCTCGTCGTCGACGGCGCCACCGGCGCCGATCGCTTCGAGCTGACGGTCGATGTCGTCCTTGCCCGGGCCGATCTGGGTGAGATCGTCGAAGGTGCCGGCGGACTGGAGCTCGTCGACGGCCGAGGCCCGCGCCTTCATGTTCTCGGTCTTGTCGAGCGCGCGCTGCATCGCCAGGCCGACGTCGGCCATCTGCTCGCCCACGCCGGTCGCCGCCTCGGAGATCCGCACCTGGGCCTCGGCGGCCGAGTACTGCGCCTTGATCACTTCCTTCTTGGTGCGGAACGCCTCGAGCTTGGCGCGCATCTGCGTCTCGGAGTCGATCAGCTTCTGCTGCTGGGCTTCGAGATCGGTGATCTGCTGGTCCAACCCCTGCAGCTCGGTCTGAACCGTCTGCTTGCGCTCGAGCGCAACCCGCGCAAGGTCTTCGCGGTTCGCCGAAAGCGCCTGACGAGCCTGCGTGTCGAGTTTGACGAGCTGCTGCTGCATCGACGTCTCCTGCATCTGCAGGCGCTTCTTTGACGTGACGATGTCAGCGATGCCCTTCTTGACGTTCTGCAGCAGCTCGAGCTGCTTCGTGTAGCTGTAGTCGAGGGTCTCGCCGGGATCCTCGGCGCGATCGAGCAGCTTCGACACCTTGGCCTTGACGATCGTCGACATGCGGCCCGACATACCAGCCATTACGCCTCCTTCGCGGGTTCACCGCCAAGCGTAGCCGACCACCGGCGCCGGCACGGCGTCGGGTGATCAGTAGCCGGCAGGGTGCGTCGCGACGAAGCCGCTGGTCGAGCTGAGCGTGGGTCGCCAGCGCGGTCCGCTGAGGCCGCCGGGGTCGCCAGCGGCGCTCGTATCGAGGCGAATCCCGGCGATTTCGAGGAAGGCGTGCGCGGGGTTTGCGTAGACCGTCATCCAGGCGCCCGCGCCGGCGACCCCCCAGGTCATGAACTGCGTCGAGTCCAGTGGCGCCGACAGCAGGTTGCCGCCGTGGAGCGCGTATGACACGCTGCCCGAGCAGTCGTAGCCGTCGGCGATGAAGCTGGCGTGCCCGCCGCCGTAGATGTAGGGCAGCCCGATCAGCTGGTTGCCCGCCCAGATCGCCTCGCGGACGGCGGCCGGGGCGCCCGCCGGCGCCGCCGCGTAGCCATCGGGGAGGATCTCCGCGACCGTCCCGGCGACGATGCTCGTCAGCGCCGGCCCCAGCGGCGTCGGACCATTCGGGACGGTCGGGCGCGTCGCGCCAGTCGAGCCGGCCGGGCTCGTCGCGCCGGCCGGGGGCGTCGTGCCGGCCGGGGGCGTCGTGCCGGTCGCGCCAGCCGGACCGGTCGGACCGGTCGCGCCAGCGGTCGTCGGGTCGCCGGCGGCAACGCCGCCCGTGGCCTCGATCACACCGGCTGCGCTGGCCGAGACGTAGAGCGCACCGCCATCGAGCTCCGCCGGGCGCAGAGCCGACCCCGCGACGCGCAAGGCGTCCCCGGCCGAGACCGCTGGCGCCGCGAGGGCGAACGGGATCAGCGTGGCTGTTGCGATTTGGCGCAGGCGCACGGGGCTGTCTCACGCTCCGGGGTGGCTAGGCGTGTCAGGACCGACCACCGCCACGTGGAGCGCCAACCCGGTCGATCCGGTGGGCTCCTCCGGCGTTACGGTCTTTGCAGAAGTCGGTAGACCTGCGCGGCGACTGTTGGCGTGCAAGAGAACTTGCGGCAGCGCCCGATGGTAGGGCGCGTCCAGAGCTCGCGGCTGTCCGCCGCCTCGCTACACTGCCCTGCCGTCAGCCTCTCCGCGTCGCGATGACCGCCTGCGGCGAGTGACAGCGTGAAGATGAGCGAAGCCGAATCGCCAGAACGAACCGTTGCGGGCCGCGAGGTCACGGTCGAGGACGTGCGCCAGCTGATGGGTGCCTCGACGCCGCATTTCGCGCTCCAACTGGGAGCGCGCATCGCCAAGCTGATCGCTCCGCTCGCAGCTGACGACCCAGCGCGGATCCTCGGCGAGCAGGAGATCCGCCGGCTCGACGAGCTCGCCGTGGACGGCGAGACGCGAGGTGCCGGCGCCCAAGACGGGCAGCGCCCGCTCGCCTCGCTGAGCGAATAGCTCCGCTCTCGGCGTCGCGCCGACGAAAGACCGAGTTCGCTCACCGCCAAGCGGTAGGCTCGGTTGCCTGGAGTCGACTCCAACACCCGCTGCGCAGCCGCTCCCCGATGGGGCGGAGAGCCCCGGCTCGGATCTACCCGGCCCCTACCCGGTCGGGCGCTACGCGGTGCGGCTGCGCGAGCAACTGCGCTCCTTCGCCCATGTCCAGCTGACGGGCGAGATCGCGAACCTGCGCGCGCCGACCAGGGCCCGCGCCTACTTCGAGCTGCGCGACGCCGAGGGCGCGCTCCCCTGCGCGATGTGGCGCAACGACTGGGACCGGCTCGGCGAGCTCACGCGGTCGCTCAGCGACGGGGTCGAGGTCGTCGTCGCCGGGGGCTGCGACTACTACCCGGGTAGCGCTAGCGCTTCGCCGTCGTTCAGCTTCTCGGTCACCGATCTACGGGTCGCCGGCGAAGGTGACCTGCTGGCCCAGATCGAGCGCCGCCGGCGGGCACTGGACGCGGACGGGCTGCTCGATCGCCAGCGTCAGCTGCCCCGGCCCGTGTTGCCGCGTACGATCGGCGTCGTCTGCGGTGAAACCGGCAAGGCCGGCGAGGACCTTGTCGCGGCGCTCGAACGCCGTGGCTGGCACGGTCGCATCGTCTGGGCCTACGCGCCGGTTCAGGACCGCCATGCCGCCGGGCGGATCGCCCAGGCCCTCAGCGACCTCGCCGGCTCCGCCGCCGTCGAGGTGATCGTCGTGGCACGCGGCGGCGGCTCGATCACCGACCTGCTCGCCTTCTCCGACGAGACGCTGTGCCGCACGGTCGCGCTGCTTGCGGTGCCGGTGATCGCCTCGATCGGGCACCACAGCGACCGTACGCTGCTTGACGAGGTCGCGGCCGAGAGCTGCTCGACGCCGACCCATGCCGCCGAGGTCGCGGTGCCGCTCGAGTGCACGGAGGCACGGCGGGCACTCGGCGCAGCGGCGCGCCGCTTGCGCCACGACTCACGCCGGGCGGTGCTCGAGCGGGCGCGCGCACTCGTCGCACTGTCGCGCGCGCCTGCTGAGCACCTGGCACGCCACCGCGCGGCGCTGCGCCAGCGCTCGCGCGAGCTGCGCGCGTCGGTGCGCCGTCAACTCGGGGGCGAACGCTCGGCACTGCTCGGCCAGGCCCGCCAGCTCGCCCGCCAGCGCGACGCTGCGCTGCGTGACCTCCGCGTCCGCCGTCCCGCTGAGCTCGAGCGCTTGCGCCTCGCGCTGGCCGCTCACGACCCGGAACGCACGCTCGCGCGCGGCTACGCGCTTGTTGAGGACTCCGATGCGCAGCCGCTGACCAGTGCCGCCGCGGCCCGCATGCACCGCGACGTCACACTGCGCTTCAGCGACGGCCGCCTCGCCGCACGGATCGTGAGCGATGACCGACGCGCCTGATTACGAGACCGCCGCGGCGCGGCTCGAGGAGATCGTGCGCAGGCTCGACTCCGGCGAGGCCGGCCTGCGCGAGACGCTCGAGCTGGTCCGCGAGGGTCGCTCGCTGATCGAGTTCTGCGCCGCCGAGCTGACGGCGGTCGGCGGCGAGGTCGAGGCGCTGCGCCTGGACGAGCTAGTCGCCCAGCTTGAAGGAGCGAGCGAGACAGGATGAGCAGCTGGGATCTGCTTGCCGGGCTCGGGCTCACGCTCGAGCGCTATGAGCTCGAGCGGATCGACGTCAAGCTGGGTGGCGACTTCATCCGCTCGACGACGATCGTCCACCTCTACGGCGGCGGTCACGAGGGAGTCGGCGAGGACGTCACCTACGCCGGCGAAGATCACGACGCGCTCCACGCGGCCGGCCCGATCCTGCCGCTCGCCGGCCACTGGACGCTCGCCTCGTTCGCCGCGCACCTCAGCACGCTCGACCAGTTCCCCCAGCCGCCGTCGAACGAGGTCTACCGGCGCTACCGCAACTGGGCGTTTGATTCCGCGGCCCTCGACCTCGCGCTGGCCCAGGCCGGCGAGCCGCTGCATGCCGTGCTCGGCCGCGAGCCGGCACCGCTGCGCTTCGTCGCCTCGCTGCGGCTGCCCGATCCGCCGACGCTGGAGCCGATCGAGCGCCGGCTCGCCCAGCACCCCGACCTGCAGTTCAAGCTCGACCCGACGAAGGACTGGGACGACGCGTTGGTCGCGCGGATCGCGGCGCTCGCGGTCGTCGCAGTCGCCGACCTCAAGGGGTTCTACAGCCACACGACGGTCGACAACCCGCCCGAGCCGGCGCTCTACCAACGCGTGCTCGACGCCTTTCCGGACGCCTGGATCGAGGATCCCGGGGTCACTACGGAGACCGAACCGCTGCTGGCAAGCCAGCGCGAGCGGATCACCTGGGACGCTCCGATCCACACCGTCGCCGACGTCGACGCACTGGCCTTCCAACCACGGATGCTCAACGTCAAGCCGTCGCGGCTCGGCAGCGTGCACGAGCTGCTCGACCTGTACGACTACTGCGCCGAGCGGCGCATCGGCAACTACGGCGGTGGTCAGACCGAGCTCGGCATCGGCCGCGGCCAGATCCAATACCTCGCGGCGCTCTTTCACCCCGACACCCCCAACGACGTTGCGCCTGGCGCCTACAACATGAGCCCGCTGCCCGCCGGGCTGCCCGGCAGCCCGCTCGCACCGACGCCTTCGCGCACCGGCTTTCGCTGGCAGAGCTGAGGGCGAGCCGCCTCTCCCAAGCGCCCGTGGCGCCGAGGGAGATCAGCGCACGGCGCCGTTTTGTAAGGTTGTCCGCCCCGAGACTCAGCGCCATCGGGCAGGCAACAGCCGTGAGGTGGGGATGTCAGAGCATTTGGGAATAGCCGGGAGTGGCGTGATCGCCTGCGGTCTGGCGGCGACCGCCGCCGCCTACACGGGCGAGCCGGTGACCGTCTGGGCCCGCTCGCCGCAGTCTGCCGAGCGCGCCTTCGCCAGGATCACCAACCTCTGCCAGCGCTTCGAGCCACCGGCCGCGACCGCCGCGGTGACGATGACGACCTCGCACGAAGGGCTCGCCGAGGCGACCTTCGTGGTCGAGGCAATCGCCGAGGTGCTGGAGGAGAAGACGGCGCTGCTACAGGCGCTTGCCCCGGTGGTCAGCGAGGACGCGATCCTCGCCTCGACGACGTCCTCGCTGTCGATCGAGGCGCTGGCCACGGCGAGCGGCGCGCCGGAGCGCTTCCTCGGCTTCCACGTTTTCAATCCGGTCACGCGGATGGAGCTCGTCGAGCTGGTGTTCCCGGCGCAGGCGGCCGCGTCGACACAGGCCCGCGCGCGCGACCTCTGCGCGTCACTCGGCAAGACGGCGATCGAGGTGCCCAACACGCCCGGGTTCGTCGTCAATGCGCTGCTCTTCCCGTTCCTCTTTCACGCCGTCGAGCTGCTCGAACGGACCGGCATCAGCGCCCAGGAGCTCGACGACTGCATGTGCCTCGGCGCCGGTCACCCGGTCGGTCCGCTGGCCGTGATCGACCTGGTCGGCATCGACGTGTGCATCGCGATCGGCGAGCGGCTCGGGGCTGATGTCCCATCGTCGCTGTATGAGCGCGTCGCCGTGGGAGCGCTGGGACGCAAGAGCGGACGCGGTTTTCACGACTACGACGACGCCCCGGCCACACGCTGAGCAAATGTTGTGCAAAGATTAAGCCGCGCTTGAGGCTGAGCGCGCATACTGATGGTGCGACACATATCTCGCAGCAGCACCTCCTCCCTGATCCCACCGGCGCCCCGTACCCCATCGGGGCGCCGGTGCGTTCTAGGGTGGCGCGCCTAGTCCTCCTCCTCTGGCGCCGCCGTGACCGGCCGCTCACGGATCCGCACGGCGACGATCCGGTTCTCGCGAACTGACTCGACGCGCAGCTCGTAGCCGTTGGCGTTGACGGTATCGCCGCGCTTGGGCAGCCGGCCGAGGTCGCTGAAGACCAGCCCGCCGACCGAGTTGTAGGCCTCGCTGTCGGCCGGCAGCGTCAGCCCATGGTCGGCGAGGTCGGCGATCGGCACGTGGCCGCCCACGTACCAGTCGCCGTTGGGCAGGCGGCGGATGTCGCTCGCGGCGGGATCGGTCTCGTCGGTCAGCTCGCCGACCACCTCCTCGACGATGTCCTCGACGGTGATGATGCCGGCGACGCGGCCGTACTCGTCGGCGACCACCGCCAGCGCCGCCCGCTCGCGCTGCAGGTCGGCCAGCAGGTCGTCGAGCGGCTTGGTCTCCGGCACGATCGGGGCATCGCGCACGAGCGCCTCGATCGGACCGTGCGGCCCGTCGTCAAGCAGCCGCCGCGCGAGCGCGTTGGCATGGACGATCCCGCGGATCCGGTCCTGGTTCTCGTCCTCGGTGACGAGCAGCCGCGTGTGGCCGGAGCTGATGCAGCGCCGCAGCGCCGTCTCGACGTCATCTGAGATGTCGACAGTCACGACGGCCGGGATCGGCGTCATCACCTGGCGCGCCTCCTGCTCGTGCAGGTGAAAGACGCCAGAGAGCATCGTCGCCTCGCCCGACTCGAGCATCCCGCCGGCCTCCGAGTCGCGGATCAGCCGCTTGAGGTCGTCAGCCGATCCGCCGCGCGAGACGCGCCGCTCCGGGTCGACGCCGAGCGCGCTGAGCATCGCGTTCGACGCGACGCTGAGCACGGCGATGAACGGATTGAAGAGGACGCGAAACCACTGCAGCGGCCGCGCCACCCGCCGGGCGACGGTCTCGGCGCGATCGATCGCATAGAGCTTGGGCACCATCTCGCCGGCGGTGATCTGGGCGCTCGTGATCAGCAGGTAGGCGACGATCGCCCCGACCACGATCGCGACGCCGTGCGCGACCAGGCTGTTGAACGGGTGATCGAGCAGGTGCGCCAACGCCGACTCGCCGACCGCGCCGATCCCGATCGAGGCCATCGTGTTGCCGACCTGGCAGGTCGAGATGTACTCATTGATGTGATCGAGCTGGCGCAGCGCGAGCTTGGCTCCGCGCCGGCCCTGCTCGACCGCCAGCTCGAGGCGCGAGTGACGCGAACGCACAAGCGCGTACTCCGCGACGACGAAGAACGCGTTGAGCACGATCAACACGGCGGCGGCGGCGAGCAGCAGCCAGTTCACTGAGCGGATCCCCTCGGGTCGCTGGCGCGCCCGAGGCTACTTCGAGGGGGTTCGTCGTTCATCGGCGATCTGGCGCGGCCCAACGGTAGCAGGCGCGAGGGTCATTCCCGAACGCCTGCTCAGGCGCCGCCGCGGATTTCGGGGTGGCGTGGTCGGCGCACGGCTCGCTCTTCACGACAATGCGTCGATTGCGCCGGCCAGTGCAAAGTCGTGCTCGGTGAGGCCACCGGCCGCATGCGTCGAGAGCGTCAACCGCACGCGCTTGTAGTCGTGAATCAGGATGTCGGGGTGGTGGTTCGCTTCCTCGGCGAGCGCCGCCACGGCGTTGACGAAGGCGATCGCCGCAGTGAAGCCCGCGAGCTCGAGGTCGCGGGCGATCGTCGCGCCCTCGCGCTGCCAGTCCGGCGAGAGGGCCGCAAGACGCTCGTCGATCTCGCTATCGGACAGTCGTTCCATACAGTGTCCTCGTGCGCATTGTCAGCCTCGTACCCCATGCGACCGAGCTCTGCTTCGCCCTCGGTCTGGGCGACGAGCTTATCGCGGTGACCCACGAATGCGACTACCCGGCGCCGGCCCTGGCGTTGCCCAAGGTGACGCGTGACACCCTGCCGCAGGGCCTGCGATCGGCGCAGATCGATGCGGCGGTGCGCGAGCGCGTCGCGACCGGGGATTCGATCTACGAGCTCGACGAGCGGATGCTTTCCTCGCTGGCCCCGGAGCTGATCGTCACACAGGCGTTGTGCCCGGTCTGCGCGGTCTCCTTCGACGAGGTCAACGAGCTCGCCGCCACGCTGCCGTCCTGCCCGAAGGTGGTGGCGCTGGACACGCACACGCTGGGCGAGAGCCTCGCCGACGTGCGCACGATCGCCGAGGCGACCGGACGCCGCGACGAGGGCGTCGCGCTGGTCGCCCGCAGCGCCGGGCGGATCGACCGCGTGCGGCTCGCCGTCCGCGGTGCGCCGCCGCCACGCGTCGTCGCGCTGGAGTGGCTTGACCCGGTCTTCGTCGCCGGCCACTGGACACCGCAGATGATCGAGTTCGCCGGCGGCCTCGACGTCCTCGGCTTCCCGGCGGAGGACTCGCAGACGCTCCCCTGGGAAGCCGTCGCCGCTGCCGCGCCCGAGATCGTGATCGTGATGCCGTGCGGCTACGACGCTCCGCGTGCACACGCCGAGGCGCTCGCGCACCTGCCGGCACTGCGCAGCCTCGGCGCCCGGCGGATCGTCGCCGTCGATGCCGCCGCCTACTTCTCCCGCCCGGGCCCGCGGCTGATCGACGGCCTCGAGTTGCTCGCCCACATCCTCCACCCCGATCGCCTGCCGAGTGCGCCTGGCGTCGCGCTCGAGGTGTTGGAGCGCCCGCCGTCTAGGGTGTGATCGTCGACGCCAGGCCGATCGCCGCGGCAACCGACGCGACGGCGATCAGCCCGCACGCGGCGTAGGCGACGGCGGGGACGCGCCGTCGGTCGGCGGCGTGGAACGCCAGGATCGCCAGGCCGCCGCCGATCAGGCCGCCGATGTGGTCGCCGTAGGAGATGTTCGGGATCGTGAAGCTGATCACGAGGTTGAGAATGATCGTCGGCACGATTCCCGAGCGCACGGGATCGATCCCGCGCCGGCGCATCTCGAAGTAGGCGGCCCCCAGCAGGCCAAAGATCGCGCCCGAGGCCCCGAGCGAGGCGGCGTTGGGCGTGAAGACGAAAACGCCGAACGAGCCGGCGAGCATCGCGACGAAGTAGATCGTCAGGAAGCGCAGATGCCCGATCGCCGGCTCGAGCATCCGGCCGAGCACGTACAGCAGGTACATATTGAAGCCGATGTGGAGGAAGTTCTCGTGCAGGAATGCCGAGGTGACGAGGCGGTAGTAGTCGTGGTTGACGCTGATGTAGGGCGCCGCCAGGTAGCCGTCCTGGACGAGCTTGGAGGACCCGGGGACACCGCTGATCGTGAACGCCGAGGTCCCTTCGGCGAGGAACGCGATCACGTTGATCGCGATCAGCGCCTGCGTCGCCTCCCAGCCGTGACCGGCTTTGACCGAGCGCATCGTCTTGACCGTCGTGCGGGCGCGCGAGCACTCGGGACAGCGCATCCCGACCGGCGTCGGGGTCATGCAGTCGGGGCAGATCGGGCGGCCGCAGTTGGAGCACGACACCCCGGTTTCACGCGATGGATGTCGGTAGCAGGTCGCCATGGGCGCAGGCGGACGCTACCAGGGATCGTGGTCGGCGCCGGCTGCCTGGAGCGCGCTCAGGCCGCCAGCCGGGCGTCGATCAGCGGCGCCGTGCTCGGCACCTTCGCGCCGCCGAGCGGCTCGGCTGTGACGAGCACGGCGGAGGCCCCATTGAGCTCGCCGGGGACGTCAACGGCTGCCTGGCCCGAGCTCGTCGGCTCGAACAGGACATCGGTCGGCTGCGCGACGTCGTCGCGCTCAATCCATAGCTCGTAGACCTTGCCGGCGCCCGCCGCCGGAAGGTTCGTCACCTCCAACTGCCCGCGATCGCCGTAGCGATCGAGCAGCGCGACCGGACGGCTCGTCGCGTGCCACGCAGCGGCGCTCGCGACGCTCGCGCGAATCACCGATGTCGGCCCGCGCCCGGGAGCAAGGACCAGCACGCCCAGCAGGACCCCGATCGCCAACGTCGTGACAGCTGTCGGCCATGGCCGCGCGAGCCACCATTCTGAACGGGCGCCGCGCCTCCGCTGGGGCGCGAGCCGCGCGTCGTCGGCCGCCGCGCGCAGCACGCGCCGGCGCAGCCGCTTCGGCGCCGGCAGCTGCGCGACGGCCAGCGGCAGCACGGCGGCAGCCCAGCCGAGTCGCTCGAGCTCCGCTGAGCAGGTCGCACAGGACTCGGCGTGCGCACGAAACCGCGTCGCCTCGTGCGGCTCGAGCGCGCCGAGCACGTAGGCCGCGACGTCGTCGCTGAACGCGAGGTGTTCGTCGTGTTCGCTCATGAGGCCACCGTTGCAGCTGAGCCGTCGAGCGTCCGCCGCAGCTTCTCGAGCCCGAGGCGCATCCGGCCCTTGATCGTTCCCACCGGGGCATCGAGCATCTCGGCGATCTCGGTGTGGGTGAAGCCGCCGAAGTAGGCGAGCTCGATCACCCGGCTCTGATCCTCGGGGAGCGCGCCGAGCGCGGCGCGGATCTCCCGCGCCTCGTCGCGATGCGCGGCCTCCTCCTCGGTCCGCTGCGGCGCTTCCAGGCGCTCCTCGATCCCCTCGTCGCTGGCGCGCCGACGGTCGTGCACCACGCTGCGTCGCAGCGCGTCGATCGCGCGGTTGTGGACGATTCCCAGAACCCACGTGCGCACGCTCCCACGCGCACGGTCATAGCGCTCCGCGCTCCGCCACAGCGCGAGGAAAACTTCCTGCACGACCTCCTCGGCGCTCGCGCGCGTGCCGCAGATCCGGTAGGCGAGCGAGAACGCGACGCCGCTGTGACGGTCATAGATGACCTCGAACGCCACGATCTCACCGTCGCGCACTCGCGCCATCAGATCTTCGTCGGCGAGCTGCTGCAGCAGGACGCGCGACGGCGCTTCGCGATGGCTGGAAAGGAGCGACATCCGCCTTACTCATACGCACGAGCGGCGCGTACGGATCAACGCGACGCGAACAGCTTGCGCGCGCTGCTCGAAACGCGCTCGACGGCACTGCGAACCGTGCCGCGGTCGCGGTCGCGGTGGCGCTGGTGCAGGCGCAGCAGCACCAGCCCGGCACCTGCTGCGGTGCCGCCGAGAACCGCGGCGGCAGGACGCACCCAGTTGCGCGGGTCGCGCATCGCCGCGAGCTCCCAGCCCTCGAGTTCCTCAGCCGCGAGCTCGCTGATGCTCTCGAGCTTGTGCGTCACGCGTGTCGAGAGGTCGGCCGGCGGCTCGACCGGAGCCAGCGCTCGGCGTAGCAGCGGCTCGACACCTCGCTCCCCTGCGTTAGCTTCGCCGGCCGGGCTCATCCGCGCCCCTCAGCCACTGCGACCACTCCTTCGAGCTGCTTGATCGCGCGATGGATCAGCACCTTGGTGGCACCATCGCTGCGTCCGAGCGCGCGGGCGATCTCGCGGTTGTCCATGCCGAGCGCAAAACGCATGATCAGCGCTTCGCGGCGGTCGTCCGGAAGCTGCTTGACGCCGTCCAGCACCCGCGCCAGCTCGTCGCGACCGGCGACGAGCTCCTCGGTCGAGTGCAGCGCCGCGATCGGCGCGCTCTCGTCGAGTGAGGTCTGCGGTCGCCGCGAGCGGTAGCGGTAGTGGTTCGCCGCGAGATTGTGCGCGATCCGGATCAACCACGGCCGCAACGGCCGGCCGGCGGACTCGCGCTGGGCGCGTTCGAAGTGCCGGTAGGCCTGCAGGAACGTCTGCTCGGTGAGATCCTCGGCGTCGTGGTGGTTGCCGACCCGGTAGTAGGCGTAGCTGTAGACGTCGCGCAGGTGGGTCCGGTACAGCTCCGAGAACTCTGCGTCGACCTCGGCCTTGCTCTTCGACGCCGCGACCACGCACGCAGACTACCCCCCACGTCATCAGGCGGCGTGCGCCCGCAGCCGCTCGGCCGGCGCCGCGCTGGCCGGCCGCTCGGCCATCGCACCACCGAGCCAATCCCACTGCAACACGACGCACGACCAGATGCGATCGGTTACGGCGCCGGCCAGCGCCGGCGATGGGCTCTCGACACCGGGGAAGTACAGCGGACGGCCGCAGCAGATGCTCACGCGATGGGGACGGATCCGCCACCCGCGACGCACGGCCTCCGTGCCCAGCACGGCGACCGGGACGACGGGTGCGCCGGTCTGGAGCGCCAGCCGCCCGACACCGCGATGCGGCACGCCGAGCGGACCGGGCCGCGTGCGCGTGCCCTCGGGGAAGATGACAACGCAGTCGCCGCGCTCGAGGATCTTCCGCGCCGTGTCCATCGCCTGATGGTCGCCGGCGCCGCGATCGATCGGGAACGCCCCCAGCTGGTTGAGCAGCCAACCCGCGACCGGATGCAGGAAGAGCTCCTTCTTGGCGACGTAGTAGACAGGGCGCCGCGTCAGCGTCCCGATCACGAACGGATCGAGGAAACTGCGGTGGTTGGCGGCGAAGATCACCGGCCCGCGCTTGGGCACGTGCTCCATGCCGCTGCGGCGCATGCGGAAGTAAACGTGGAGAGGTGGCTGAACGAGCACCCGGGCAAACCAGTAGAGGACCTTGTTGACGCCCTGGTCGAGCGCGCGTACATGGAAGCCCTCCGCGTCATACCCGGCGGGCGCCGGTTTGCTTGTCGGATACGCAGTGATGCAGCAAGTACCCGTCCCGCCAGGCGGCGTTACGTGAGCCAGGCCGAGATTGGCGCGGGGCGACCGCTGAGCCCCAGCCAACCGTTGCCCGATCAACTAGCGTCCAGGGACGCTGCCGGAGTAGCTCAGCTGGTAGAGCAATCGCCTTGTAAGCGATAGGTCAGGGGTTCGAGTCCCCTCTCCGGCTCTCGCAATCCCTGCAAATGAAGACTATTGTGAAGGCGCGTCCGGTGTGACAAACCGATTCGCCGGCCCGCCCCAACCCGTCGCGCCCGACGCCGACTACCCGTCCGTCTTCCCAGACCTCCCCGGTCGCAAAGCCACCGGGGATGAATTCCGCGAACACTTCCGCGAGCTCGAGCCCGACGACGAGCCCTAGGCGGATGCCCCAGCTCTGAGCGCCGCAGTGACAGTCACGCCCGACCCAGTGTTACCCGTCGTGGGCGAAAGCGGTAGCGAGCGCCCGAGTTCGCGCGCTCTCGCTCTCGTCCCGTTGCAGCAGCCGTGGCGGGTCCTTTACGAGACGGTCGCAGGCACGCGGGAGGAGCACGCTGCCCCGCGAGTCATCCAGGCTCACACGCGCGTGAGGCCGCACGGCCTCTCAGGATTTAAAGGTGCAAGTCACGCCTCCCCTGGTCACGGTCACTGGTGTTACGTGTCGGCTTGCGAACCAGCGCGCATTGAAATCCGGTCGAGTTGCCGGTCGCCTTGAACCGGAACGTCGCGCTGTGATGCTTCGTGACCGCACCTACGCGGTCCTAAATCAGAATCTCAATAACCACATCCTTAGTTGTTTCGGTCAGGACCCAGACGTGGGTGCCATCCGACGACACTTTCCCGGGCTCCTTACCGACCTTGATCGTCTTGACGACCGTGCCGCTCGCGGCGTCGATCTCACTGACCGTACCGCTCCTGTAGTGCGTGACCCAGACGTGGGTGCCATCCGACGACACATAGAAGGGCGCCCCACCGGCCTTGATCGTCTTGACGACCGTGCCGGTCGACGCGTCGATCTCACTGACCGTGTAGCCGCTCCCGACCCAGACGTGGGTGCCATCCGACGACACAGCGTCGGCATACTTCGTTTTGATCGTCTTGACGACCGTGCCGGTCGACGCGGCGATCTCACTGACCGTACCGCTGCCCTGGTTCGCGACCCAGACGTGGGTGCCATCCGACGACACAGAAAGGGGCTCCTTGCCGACCTTGATCGTCTTGACGACCGTGCCGGTCGACGCGTCGATCTCACTGACCGTACCGCGGGCCCACGCCCCCTTCGGCGTACGGGGGGCGCTCGTGGCCCAGACGTGGGTGCCATCCGACGAGATATCGGTGGGCTCATCACCAACTGGGATCGTCTTGACGACCGTGCCGCTTGCCGCGTCGATCTCAATGACGGAACCGCCAAACTCTTGGGTGTGGTTAACCGGGAGGTCGGTTTCGTTCAGGACCCAGACGTCGGTGCCATCCGACGACACAGCCCAGGGATTGTTGAGGGATGGCACCGACGTCGACAACGTGATCGTGTTGACGACCGTGCCGGTCGACGCGGCGATCTCACTGACCGTATCGCTGCCATCGTTCGCGACCCAGACGTGGGTGCCGTCCGACGACACACCTTGGGGGTTGGAACCAACTGGGATCGTCTTGACGATGGCTGACGCGCCCGCTGAAACCGCGCCCACCACGAGGCACACACCAGCCAGCACAGCAACCGCGACGGCGAAGCGAAAGCGTCGCACCGGGTCCCGGCGCCTCTGCGCAGCCGTGACTGACGAATTCACGTTCCGGCCCGGTGCTGCCATGATTGGCCTCCTCAAACGACCCCGCCAACACGGCGAGGTCGGCTTCTAAACAGCGTTTGCGTCGCGTTAGACGAAACAGCCCGTGAGGCCAGGCCACCGCCGGCACGAGAGGGTTCGAGCAGTTAGTGACGCGCTCGCGACTTTACTCTCATTCTTGTCGATCGACCGAACCGGAGGAACTTCCCCAGTGCGGCGGCAAGACATCCTCCGCACTGCTCGCCGAACCGCGCCAACTCCACGCGAACTCCACACGGTCGGCGAGCGCGCTCCGAGTTCCGCTCGTTCGCGCACGCTCACGCCGAACTGGAGGTCGCTGAGCCCTACATCCCTCGCCGCGACCAACCTGGGCCGCGTTGCCGCTCAGCGCGACCTGCGAGCGTCCCATCGGCCGCGCTCCACACTCCCCCAAAGAAAGACGAGCGAGAGCGCGCGGAGCCAGGCAGCCCGTTACCGGTCCCGCCCAATACCACGCGCGGCCCCTGCCGCGCAAGCGAGCGCCAGCGCTGGGGATGGTCGCGTGATCGTTTTCCTTGGGAGGAGGCGTCTGGTTGCGTTTGCCGGCGTCGTCTTTGGGAGCGCCAGTCGAGGTGCGACAATGCGCGTATGGCGACGGTGCGTAAGCAGGCTGTTCAGCTCGACAGGGACGGGCCGTTGACTATTCCTACGGCGATTCGTGAGGCGGCGCATCTGCACGAGGGCGACACGGTCCTTGTTGAGGCCGCGGATGGTGGCGTGATGATCCGCCACATCGATCCTGCGCAGGCCGGGTTCTGGACGGCCGAATGGCTCGAGGGTGAGCGCGAGATCGACGAGGAGATTGCCCGTGGCAGCACCGCGACGGTTTACGCGGGCACCGAGGACTTCCTCGCTCACCTCGAAAGCGTCCCGCTCGCCGACGACGCCTAGCTCGGCGGGTGCCGACCCACGCCGAGCGCGAGCGGTTCCTGCG
>Ga0302326_10001922_pt1 | contig 51834 bp, 32 predicted proteins | sample Palsa_T0_3_FD_202264 | JGI IMG/M metagenome (GOLD analysis project Ga0302326, IMG submission 202264) | Peat permafrost microbial communities from Stordalen Mire near Abisko, Sweden - Palsa_T0_3 | ecosystem: Environmental > Terrestrial > Soil > Palsa > Peat permafrost | place: Sweden: Abisko...
TTCGCTGCCCATACCCGATCAACTCGACGCGAGTTACCACTGGCTCGCGCAAACCCAGCGCATGCTGAATCGCGGCGAAGCCAGAGTGCGCCACATCGATTATGAAAATGCGCCCTACGGCCGGACCGTGCTTACGCCCTCACCCTATCGATGGTGGCTGGGTTTCCTCGCATGGTGTGAGCATGTCGCCACTGGAGCGCCCTCCTCGACGCTGGTCGAAAAGGCAGCTCTCTTGGCCGATCCGCTTTTATGGGGAATTATCATATTGGGATCGGCGATTCTCGCCGCGAAGTGTTTTGGTTCGCTTTCCGCCTCTCTCGTATCCGTCGGCCTGGTCTCTCTTTTTCCCTTCATCACGGGATTTTGGCCGGGCGCGCCGGATGACCGAGGTCTCGCTCAGGCCGTCGCGATGGCGAGCGTTCTGCTTCTTTCCTGCGCTGCCGCGGCACCGCAGGAAAACAAGAAAGCCAGGCGACGTTTGTTTATTCTTGCCGGCATCGCGGGCGGATTGGGCTTGTGGGTCAAAGTTTCCGTGCAGCTTCCGGTCCTGTGGGGAATTGCCGCCGGCGGTCTCCTTGTCGCCCTCCTCGCCCCGCGCGGCAATACGCCCGCAAACGGGCCGACACCTCTGCTTCCTTGGCGCGCTTGGGCCTGCGCGGGAGCCGCGACCACGATTCTGGCCTCACTAGTCGAATACTCGCCTTCCGAGCTCTGGACGTGGGACCTGTCGTTTGTCCATCCGCTCCAGGGCCTGGCGTGGCTCGGCTCGGGAGAGCTGCTGGTCCAGGCAAGCACTTGGCTGCAATACCGGACATTCTCCCGCTCCCCCAAGAATCTCGTCCTGATTTCGTTGTCCATCGCGGTCGTGATCGCCGTGCCTGCCGCGCTCCTGATCCGTCACGGCATCGATCTTTTCGTCCTCGACAGCATGGGCTCACATCTGACCCGGCTCCGCGGCGGGGTCGTGGCGCCAAACCTGGCGGCATGGATAGGAAGCCAGGGACCTTCGATCTGGCTGTTGCTGACGCTGGCGCCGTTGGGCGCGCTGCTTCCGGCCATCTGGGTCCTGAAGAATCGCCGGATCGCGACGCCGACACGGGCGGCGGTTGCGATCACGCTGGGACCGGTGATGGCGGCACTGTCCCTCGCCTGCATTAAGCTCTCCTGGTGGCAAACCCTCGATGCATTGCTGCTGGTTACCCTGGCTGCTGTGGCTCCAGGGATTTCCTCCCAGGCGATTGGCCCCAGGGCACGACTTGGCTGGATCAGCGTCGTCGTCGTTTTGCTAGCCCCCGGGTTGATTTACGCTTTGGGTTGGGACCGGCCAAGCAAGGGCGATGTCCTTAGTCGAACAGAGCTTCAGGACCTGATTCTGCGCGATCTCGCGGGTTGGATCAGCCAGCATTCCGATCCGGGGACCGTGATCGTACTTTCGCCCCCCGGTGCATCCGTTGCCCTTTGTTATTATGGAGCGTTCCGTGGCCTCGGCTCGGTGAGCGATGAAAACAAAGACGGCGTGAGGGCCGCCATCCGCATCATGAGCATCCGGAACGTCGAAGAGGCAAAGGAAATGGTGAATCGCCGCGACATCACGCACATCGTCCTACTGTCCTGGGACACATTTTTCGATGACTTTGCCCGGGCTGCCGGCGGTCAAATCGAAGGAACCTTCATCGATAAACTGAAATTCACCACTCTTCCACGCTGGCTGCGTCCCCTGGCCTATCCATTGCCTTCCATCCCGGGCTTCGAGGACCAGTCCGTAACGGTCTTAAAGGTTGTCGACGAACAGGACGATGCGACCACCCTGAGCAATATCGCGCTGTATTTTTCCGAAATGGGGGATTTGGATCGAGCCCGGTCGGCGGCCGAGGGGCTGACCCGATTCTCAACCAATTTCGGCGCCTGGGTTGCCCGTGCCGAGGTGGCAGCCGCCATCCAAGATGATGCCGAATTGGCCAAGGACCTGAAGGTGCTGCAGTCACGTCTGGCGCTGAGGATTCAGCCCTTGATTTCATGGGACCGCCGCGTCGATCTCGCGGTGGTATTGGCCCGGGCCAAAGACACGGAGCTCGCCAAGAAAGAACTGGCGCTGTGTATCAATGCCATCGATGACGACCGCATCCGTTCACTGTCACCGGAGACCGTATACCGGCTGCTGGTTTTGTGTCGCGGATTGGGAGTCACCATGCCGCCGACGGAACACGCCCTCGCGATCAGTCTTGTACCCCCCACATTGCGCGTTCGATTGCAGTAGGGAGGTTAGTTGACATGAAGCCGAAAGGCAGCGCGGCCACTTCTCGACTCCAGTGAAAACAGCACGATGAATCGTCGGGAAATGATTGTGCGGTCCTCTGCCGCCGCCGTGGGCTTCAGCCTGCGCGGCTGGCTTCGGGTCGCGGCCCAGGAAACTCCCCAGACCAAGCCGGTCCCGTTTGAGACGGCGCCTTTGGTGGGGCACAAGTTGAATCCGCGCTCCGGCCCGCCCGGAAAGACCATGTTCACCCTGCTTCCTCCCGAAGCCACTGGCGTGCGGACGGAAAACCAGTACGCCGATCCACAGATGAAGGGCGCCCTGTTCCAACAATACAACGGCGGATCCATCGGGACGGGCGTGGCGATCGGGGATTTCGACAACGACGGAAGGCCCGATATTTTCGTGGTCAGCAAAACGGAGTCATGCCGCCTTTTCCGCAATCTCGGCGACTTCAAGTTCGAGGACGTGACGGACAGGGCCGGCGTCGGGGACAAGGGTGACGCGGCGAAGATCTGGAAGTTTGGCGCCACCTTTGCCGACGTGAACAACGACGGCCTCCTGGATATCTACGTCTGTCGTTATAATGCCCCGAACCTACTCTATATCAACCAGGGCGACGGCACCTTCAAGGAGATGGCCCATGCCTACCGCCTGGACGTGGTCGACTCCTCGGTGATGGCGGCGTTCAGCGACTACGACCGCGACGGGCTGCTCGATGTGTACATCGCCACGAACATGCTGGCCAACGAAAGCGACAGTGGCGGGCGGCGAGGGTATATGTTCCATAATCAGGGCGATGGGACGTTTCTGAACGTCACCGACAAGGCGGGCATCGTTTTGCGCACCCGCAGTCATTCTGCAACCTGGTGGGACTATGACAACGACGGTTGGCCGGATCTCTACGTTGCCTACGACTACGGCGTGCCGGACTCCCTTTACCACAACAACCGGGATGGGACCTTTACCGACGTTTCCGGAAAGGTGCTGCCGCACACGGCCTTCTCCTCCATGGGCTCGGATTACGGTGACGTGAACAACGACGGGCTGATCGATTTCATCGTCGCCGACATGGCCTCCGCTACCCATGAGAAGGACCAGCGTATGATGGCCGATTCCAGGGCGCGCCTCGACGAGCGCCCGGATGGCGCCACAACAGTGGCGAAGATTCCTCGAAACGCCCTGCTGATCAACACGGGAACAGGTTATTTTCAGGAAGCGGCGTTCCTGGCAGGAGTCGCCGCCACCGACTGGACTTGGTCGATCCGTCTGGTGGATTTGGACAATGATGGCCGCCTCGACCTGCACGTCACAAATGGATTTCCGTACGATCCTAACGTTGACGTCGTGAAACGTCAGAAGAGCGCCGAAAGCATGGCCGAGTCCATTCGAATCATGACGGAGAGTCCGATTCGGGCGGAAAAACACATTGCCATGCGCAATCTCGGGAACCTGCAGTTTGAAGACGCCGGCGCGGACTGGGGCCTCGATCAACGGGCGGTGAGCTTTGGCGCCGCCTACGGCGACCTGGACGGGGACGGGGACCTCGATATCGTCTATAGCAACTACCACGGCGGCGTCACCGTCCTGAGGAATGACTGCCAAGCTGGGCATCGGGTGATTTTTGATCTCCGCGGAACGGCGTCGAATAGCTTTGGCGTCGGGGCCACCGTTCGAATCGAAAGCGCACTGGGGGTGCAGGTGTCCACGCTGGGCCTGGCAAGGGGCTACCTTTCGTGCAGCGAGCCCATGCTCCAATTCGGCCTGGGAGAGGATACCGTGATCGAGCGTCTGGTTGTAACCTGGCCCAGCGGCCGCGTGCAGGCTTGGGAGAATGTTGCGGTCGATCAGCGTTACCTGATTGCCGAACCCGCTGGACCCGCCGCGCCCGCTTCCGTTTCCCAGCCGGCGGAGGATTCACCGCCCCGCACGTCGTTTCAGGAGGTGAGCCACGACCTGGGCGTTGCCGTGCGCATGCGGGAGGAGACCGTCGATGAGGCCGCGCTGCAGCATTTGGTGCCGTTTCGCTTCAATCGCCGCGGCCCGGCCTTGGCGGTGGGAAGGCTGGCCGGAGGAGAACGGGAATCGATTGTGATTGGAGGCACCGTGAAGGATCTGCCGGCAATCGCCCGCCGCATCGGCGGGGCGAAGTTCGAGGTCACTCCCCTTGCGGGAGTTTCCGCCAATCCGGTCGATAATGGGCCGATCTTGGTTTTCGATGCGAATGGCGACGGCAACGACGATGTTCTCGTCACCATGGGGGGCAATTCACTCCCCGCAGGGATGTCGGATTACCAGCCCCGGCTCTACATCGGCGATGGCGAGGGCGGATTGCGACCCGCCGGCGAGGACGCGTTGCCGCCGTTGTCGATCAATGCGGGGGCGGTCGCAGCCGCGGACTTCGATCGGGACGGATGGTTGGATGTGTTTATCGGCGGCCGCATCAGCTCCGGGCAGTACCCGTTCGCGCCGCAAAGCGCGCTGCTGAAGAACCACGGCGGCAAGTTTGAGGATGTCACCGACACTGTGGCTCCCGGGCTGCGTGAAGTAGGCATGGTCACGTCGGCTCTCTGGAGCGATGTGGACGGAGACGGGTGGCCGGACCTGCTGCTGACCCTGGAGTGGGGCCATGTGAAATATTTCCACAATAATCGGGGCACCGGCTTGGAGGACTGGACGGAAAAGGCGGGCTTTGCCGCGGCGGGCACCGGCTGGTGGACGTCGATCGCGTCGGCGGATTTCAACGGCGACGGCCGGCCCGACTACGTGGTGGGAAATTTGGGTTTGAATACGCAGTACCACGCGGATGCGCGGCATCCGGCCCTGATTTACTCGGGCGACTTCAACGGCGACGGCTCCTCGGAGCTGGTCGAAGCCTATTACGAAGGCGACCGCGTTTATCCTTGGCGCGCGCGCCGCGACCTTGGCGCCGAGTTCCCGTTCATCTTGAAGCATTTCCCCCACAACAACGATTATGCGCGGGCCACGGTGGGGGATATTTTCGGCGAGAATAAGATTGCGAAGGCCCAGCGCTTCGCTGCCACGGAGCTGCGCAGCGGCGTGTTCCTCAGCCAGAGCGATGGAACCTACCGCTTCGAACCGCTGCCGCGGATCGCCCAGATCGCCCCGCTGCAGGGGATCGTCGCCGGAGATTTTTACGGCGATGGCAATGCCGGCATCTACGCGGTGCAAAATTCGTTCGCACCCATTCCCGCCGTCGGCCGTTTCGACGGCGGCATCAGTCAGATGCTGCGCGGCGATGGCAAGGGCCACTTCACCGCGGTCCCTCCCGCCGAAAGCGGTTTGGTGGTGCCGCGTGACGCGAAGGCGCTCGTCGTGCTCGACCTCGATCACGACGGCTGGCCCGACTTTCTCGTCTCGAGAAACAACGACGATGTGCTCGCCTTTCGGAACAGCGGCGTTGCCGGCCGCAAATCCGTGAGCATCATGCTGCGTGGGCCGGCCGGCAATCCTGCCGGGGTGGGTGCAAGGATCACCCTCGAGCTGACGGATGGCTCGACTAGGAACAGCGAAGTGTACGCCGGTTCCGGCTACTACAGCCAATCCACTTCGGCCTGTTTTTTTGGCTATTCGGACGTAAATCCGCCGCGCCAAGTCCGCGTTCGCTGGCCATTGGGGATGGCAACGCAGTATCCTTTTCCTCCCGGATCGTCGTCGTTGGTTCTCTCGCAGCCGTGATTTAGCAACGTTTGCAGACGAACGGAATCGAATGGACGGCCGGCATGTGGCACATCCCTTCCGTTAATCAGTGATATTAGAAACTTCCCCGTCGATCACGCTCCAGCCTGACCGATCGAGTTCACCCTAGCGATTGCTCTACCCCCCAAACGACCCCATTCACCCCGTCGCCTGATCGGAGCTTCCGGCCCAGGCGAAGCGCGGCCTTTACCCAAGCAACCAGACTACACCCTAAACTATGAAGCATACACCAAGGCATTCACGGCTGATAGCCGTATTGGTCGCCGCGATATCCGCTTGCGCGAGTATCCAAGCCCAGACAGCCCCGACTCCCGCCCAGACCACTACGACCACCACGACCACCAACGCGACGGTTGCTCCAAGCGAGTCGGCAGCCCCGGAAGATCAAGTTTACCTGTTGTCCCCGTTCGAAGTCCAAGCCACCAGCGGCTCAGATAGCTATTCTGCGGAGACCACGCTGGCCGGCAACCGACTCAGCACCGATCTGCGCGATATCGGCAGCTCCGTGAGCATTGTCACTTCACAACTCCTCTCGGATACCGATGCGACCGACAACACCTCGTTGCTCCAACGCATCGGCGGCACTGAAGTGGGTGGCGTAACTGGCAACTTTGCAAGTCCCGGTCCCAATTCCAGCAGTGCGCTCCTTACCGAAGACACCATCCATCCGAGTGAGGACACCCGTATCCGCGGTCTCGCTGCTGCTGATAATACCCACGATTTCTTTCTCTCAGACATCCCATGGGACTCATACAATATCGACCGCATCGATATCTCACGCGGCCCGAATGCGATTCTCTTTGGTGAAGGCAGTCCCGCCGGCATCATCAATGCCGGCACCAAGAGCGCCGAATTCACTAATTCCGGGAACCTCGACTTGCGCTTTGGCAGCTGGGGCACCACCCGCGAGAGCCTGGATTACAATTTCCAGATCGTGCCTGACCAGGTCGCCTTCCGGCTCGATGTCCTGCACGACGATGAAAAATATGAGCAGCAGCCGGCCTATTCGAAGGACCAGCGCATATCCGGTGCACTCCGCGTCGAACCCGCTTTCCTGAACAAGGGCGGAAATCATACTGTCTTCAAGGCGAACTTCGAGTCTGGCCAGGTAGATTCCGACAATCCTCGTGCGCTTCCTCCGACGGACCACATTACTCCGTTTTTCAACCCCGCCGATACTGGAGCTTATCAGGCGGGACTGAATGGTTTGAATTCGTGGGTATCCGGCCTCCCCGCTAGTTTCGTCGCCAGCGCTGCCAATGGTTATGCAGGTGCCGGACGCGCCGGCAATTCGAATGACGATCCGTGGTTTACGAATGGCCAGGTCGGTAATTCCAGCTTTCCGTTAAATGTTTTCCAGAACAATAACACCGTCGGTGATGCGGGCCAGTACCGCTTCACCTCGCTGCCTCAGCCTGGCCTGGCCACCACCGTCGGTCTAGTGGAGCCATATGGCGCGTTTCCTGGCGCATGGCTTCATATTAACGGCGCATCGGCGGAACCCATCTATGCGGGGCTGCCTTACGCCAACGCTGGCCTCTTCACGGATACCTCGCTGACCGATCCTTCGGCCTTCAATTTCTACAAGAATTTGATCGACGGCAACATGAAGTCGGAGTGGCAACGTTTCTGGTCGGCGACGGCGGATCTCTCGCAAACCTTCCTCGACGATCAGGTTGGCTTCGACCTTGCTTACAACAAACAGCACTACGAAAACGGCCAGATCAACCCCTTCGGCGGTGCCGTCCCCTTGTACATTGACGTCATGTCGACCAACAACGACGGAACGTCGCTTGCAACCGCCAGCGCGAATCCGAACTACGGCCGCCCGTACGTCATTAACAACGACAACCCTACCAATGACCAATACATCAGCGATCGCGAAGATTCGCGCGCCACGGGCTTTGTCACCCATAACTTCAGGAAGGACGGCAATGACTGGTGGGAAAAGATCCTTGGCATCCAGACCGCGACCGGCTTGTACGATGATGAGAAGCAAACGACCAGCACCATGGCTTGGCAGCAGTATGGTTATCTCGGAGCGAACCTCGCTCTCGCCGATACACTCGACGGCGGATACAGCGGTAGTAACTTCGAAAGTGCAAATCCGCAGCAGGTCATCTATCTGGGGCCCTCGCTGGCGGGCAAGTCGCTCTCTGGGGCCAACATTCCCAGGGTCACCGGCAACCCGACGATCGGTAGCCTACCGATCAATTACTTCGATTTCACTCCAAACCCGGCGAACTCATCGTTGAGCCCCACCAACCCGGCGTACTACAACGGCTGGGCGGGCGAGCAGACCTTGACCGTCACCAATTCTGAAGCCGACCCTTCCGTCAACCGCGACCTTTTGGCGACTTCCGATAGCATTACGCGCTCGGTGACCACCTCTCAGGCATTGGTCTACGAAGGCAAGTGGCTGGATGACGCGCTTGTGGGTATCTATGGCTGGCGCAAGGACATCAACACGAGCTACGCTGATTCCGCGAGTCTCGGCGATGCGAACGACCCCACAAGCCTCAACTTAAATAATGTCAACTTTGCAAACGGCACACAGGGTCGTGTAGAAGTTCAATCCCGCTCCTATAGCATTGTAGCTCACCTCGGGGAACTCCCCGGCGTGAAAGACTTCGCCAGCAAGCTTCCCATCGACATCAGCCTGTCCTACAGCGTATCGACCAACTTCGAGCCTGACTCAAGCCGCCTCGACATTAACGGGGATGCCGTCGCGCCTCCGGCAGGCAAGACCATCGAGCGTGGAATTCTGATGGAGACGCGTAACGGCATGTTCTCCCTGAAGATCAATCGCTACGTGACCAACATCACGGACGGTTCGAACCCCGACGGAACTTCCTTCGCCGCCGAGCTGGCCAATTTCGTTGGCAACTCGGCGTACTACGGCAACGTCTTTTATTATCACACAGACCAGTCCACCCCGCTCCAAGCAGGGCCCACGTCTGTTCAGTCCGCTAATCCGGGCATCGGCCCCGATGGGGGCGTGCCTGGTCTAGCTGTTGGAGGCGAGGGCTCGGGCTGGTACTTCGATGCCGATAACTACCATACTCAGGCGATGGAGAATCTTCAGAATGCCTCGACCGCAGCCACGCGGGCATGGGAGACCCAGCTTAACACCGATTTCCCCAATTTCTTCAAGGATTGGGGCATGGGTAGCCTAGCTCAGGTGCAGGACGGCCTTGTCCCGAGAAGTCAGTTGCAGGGCACCCCAGGCGAACAAAACTTCGCGATTACCGAAAACTCCCAGTCCGAGGGCTGGGAATTTGAGCTCAACGCCAACCCTACCAAGAACTGGCGCGTTACACTCAACGCAACAGAGACGAATGCGGTCATTACTCAAATCGGTGACGCGGCCTTGACCAAGTTCATGACCGAGACGGCGGCCTATGTTAAGGGCCCCGGCGGCTCCCAGCAGTGGTTCTGGGGGCAGGACATAGCTCCAAGCGTTCCTGACGTCGCGCAAGCCTACTACATCGCCTACAACGGCCTTCCTGCGGTGGGTGGCGCTTACGCCGAACTCCAGCAGCAGCAAAATGTTGCGGTTTCGCAACTCGCCAAGTGGCGCTTCAACCTGACGACGAACTATGACTTCGATCACGGCTTCCTCAAGGGTGTTAACGTCGGTGGTGGCGTGCGTTATACTGGCCCTGAGGTCCTCGGCTATCCCCCGAGCGGCGATCCCACGCTTCCGCCTCCGTACCTCCCCAACCTATCAAGTCCGGAAATGCTCGGAAGTGAGACCTACTTCGACCTTTGGGTTGGTTATCACCGTAAGATCACCGACAAGATCCTATGGAACATTCAGCTCAACGTCGAGAACGTCGGCAGAGGGAATTATCTGATTCCGGTAAGCTATCAGGCCCCGATAAACGGTGTGGCGCAACCTGCGTTCTATCGTATCGGTCCGACGGAGAAATTCACGGTCAAGAACGTATTCAGTTTCTGATTTCTCATAGCCTGTGTCGCCAGCCGCCATCCGCGGCTGGCGACTCCTAAGAACGGAGACATTCACATTCACGAGTACTTTGAGCTTTTGATTTCTCGGAAGGGTTTAAGGCACGTTCCTATTCCGAGGTAGGTACGATCCGGGCAGATAGTACCAGTCGCCAGCCGATTCAAAAGGCTGGCGACTTTCATTAATCAGGGTCGACAGGGTGTCTTCCCATGTTCGCGTGACGCTAAATCAAACCAATATTTCAAGTTCGGCTTCACCCGACATCAAACCCTGCAACAACAGTGCCATCGCATCCGGAGCAAACCCTTCCAAGACCCACAGATGGGGGATCACTAACGGACGAACGCAGATCGCGAATTTCACCTTGAATCGTAATTCTGAGTTCGACGCAGTGATTTTTGACATGGACGGGGTGATCACGGACACCGCTTCAGTTCATGCGGCCGCTTGGAAGCAGACGTTCGACACGTACCTCCGAAGCCGCGAATATGTGTCTCGCCAGTCCTTCAAGGAATTTACTTCCGCTGACTATCTCACCTATGTCGATGGAAGGCCCCGTTATAAGGGAGTACAGGCATTCCTGAATTCGCGGGGGATCAACCTGGAATTAGGGTCATCTGGTGACGCACCGGGCCGCGAAACGATCAGCGGATTGGGCAATCAGAAAAACAGCCTTTTCAACCGGCTTCTTGAGGATGGCGTCAAGACATTCGACTCCTCAATCGCCCTGGTGAGGAACCTCCGCCGCAACGGGATCAAGGTGGGTTTGGCAACATCCAGCAAGAACGGGGCGGCTATTCTAAGTGCCACCCGGACCACCAACCTCTTTGACACGGTTGTAGATGGCAACGTCTCCGAAAGGATGGGGCTCAAAGGAAAGCCCGAGCCGGATATCTTTACAGCCGCATCCGACAATATGCGTGTTCCTTACGGGAGGGCCGTGGTCGTGGAGGACGCCGTGACGGGCGTCCGGGCCGGAGTTGCCGGCGGTTTTGCACTCGTCATAGGAGTCGCCCGGTCGAACAACGCCGGCGAGCTGTATGAGCACGGGGCCGACGTGGTGGTGAGAGACCTGGCCGAGGCCAGCGTCGATCAGATTGGCCGATGGGTCGGATCGAAGCGCGCCCATGGAAGCGCCCAGCCGCTGGACGGCACTGGGCCGAAAGGAGATCTGTGAAGAAAAAGCCGCTCCTCAGTTTCTGGCAGCTCTGGAACATGAGCTTCGGCTATGTGGGCATCCAGTTCGGCTTCGCGCTTCAGAATGCAAACGTCAGCCGGATTTTTGAGACGCTCGGGGCAAAGGTTGACGACATCGCCGTCCTGTGGATAGCAGCGCCGGTCTCGGGTCTGTTGATCCAGCCGATCGTCGGGCACTTGAGCGACAAGACCTGGAACCGAATGGGGCGCAGGAAGCCCTATTTCCTGCTGGGGGCGATCCTCGCCTCGCTCTCGTTGCTCGTCATGCCCAACTCGCCCGGCCTGTGGTTTGCGGCGGGCATGCTGTGGATCATGGACGCGTCCATAAATGTCACCATGCAGCCGTTTCGCGCGTTCATCGGGGACATGCTTCCGGATGAGCAGCGGACCACGGGGTTCGCGGTGCAGACATTCTTCATTGGCACCAGCTCGGTCGTGGCCTCCCTTCTGCCGTACATTTTTGCTCGCTGGCTGCACCTGGCCAACACCGCGGGCCCGGGCGAGATTCCCTCCACGGTGCGCTGGTCTTTCTACCTCGGAGGCCTCGTGTACTTGGTGGCCGTAATGTGGACCATCCTTAAGGTGAAAGAGTACTCGCCGTCCGAGCTCGAGGATTTTAGCGGCGTTGACGACGATGCAACCGCGAAGGAAGGCGCGGCGATCAAGCTGAATGCCGGGCGTTACCTGGCGGAGAGCCTGGTGCTCGTGGTCGCCGGCCTGGTATTCGCGTATTTCGTGCAGTCCCAGCATTGGGACAAGGCGCTGTACATCCTGAGCTTTGGCATAGCCGGCTACGGCGTGTTCCAGCTCCTGGCCGCGCTTCGGTACTCGATGGGGAAGGTCGATGGATTGGTCGAGATCATCTACGACCTGAAGAACATGCCGAGGACGATGACCCAGCTCGCGGTGGTCACGGTTCTCACATGGTTCGGGCTGTTCGCAATGTTCATCTATGCGAACTCGGCGGTCACAACCTACCATTTCGGCAGCACGGACACCCGCTCCGTGGCCTACAATGACGGCGCAAACTGGGTCGGCGTCCTAATGGCGGTCTATAACGGGGTGGCGGCATTGGTCGCCCCCTTCCTGCCGTTCATGGCGAGAAGGATCGGCCGCGTCAGGACCCACGTGGTCTGCCTGATCATCGGCGGCGCGGGCTTGATTTCCATGTACCTGTTCAAGGATCCGAAGCTGCTGCTGGTCTCGATGTCCGCGATCGGCATCGCCTGGGCCAGCCTGCTCACGATGCCCTATGCAATCCTTAGCTCCGCGGTGCCGCATCGAAAGATGGGCGTCTACATGGGCATGTTCAACCTGTTCGTGGTCATCCCGCAGATCCTGGCCTCGGCAAGCCTCGGCCTGCTGCTGCGAACCGTGTTCCACGGTCAGGCCATCTACACGCTCGTTCTGGGCGGGGTGGCCATGGTGCTTGCTGGCTTCGCGATGATCTTCGTGAAGGACATGGCGAAGTCAGGAGAAATTCCATGAAAAGCCCTTGGACAGTCCGTTCGGACTCCTTCGTCAACGAGCCTGAGAATATCATGCGCAATGGTAATGTTTACCAGCTTGCGAATGGCTACATGGGTTACCGGGGGACTCTCGACGAATTTGGCCCGGGCGAGAAGGTGGGGATAACGCTGGCGGGGATATTCGACCAGGTGGGTGATGCATGGCGGGAGCCGGTAAACGCACCCAACGGGGGGTTCACGGTGGCCTCGCTCGGCGGCAAGACGCTTTCCGCGATCGGCAAGACGCTGAAGCACCATGTCGCGCGGCTGCACCTCGATAGCGCGGTGTTCGAGCGGGAGAGCACATTCAAGTTCAAGGGCAATGCGATGACGATCTCATCGGCCCGCTTTCTAAGCGCGGCGACGCCAAACCTGGGCGTGATCAAATACAGCGTGTGCTGCGAAAGGGCGGCGCAGATCACCATTCGCACCGGCATCGACTACAACATTTGGGACCTGAATGGACCCCATTTGGTGAACCTGAAGTCCGAGGTGCGCGGCTCGGTGCTTGCGGTACAGGGCGTCACACACGAGATGCGCAAGCAGGTGGTGGTCGCGGAGGCCGTGGATCTGGCCTTTGGAAAAGAGAGCCGCGAGGTCAAGGACCGCCGCCATCTCCGCGTGGTGAGGTTCAAGGCCGAGGCGGGGAAAACCTACACCTTCGACAAGTACTTCGCCGTCTTCACGGAGAACGACCCGGTGAACGGCCCGGTGCTGGATGCGGCTGTGGCGACAGTCGAGAAGGCGAGGGCGTCAGGATATGAAGCTTGCTTGGCGCAGCATCGCTCGGAGTGGAATAAAAAATGGGAACGCTGCGACGTCGAGATCGAGGGTGACGACGAGGCGCAGCGCGCCTTGCGCTACAGCATATACCAATTGCTCATGGTGGCACCAACTGGCGGCAGCACCAATTCAATCCCGGCGCGCGCGTTGTCGGGCCAGGTCTACAAAGGGGCGATTTTCTGGGACACGGAGATGTTCATGTTCCCGTTTTTCCTTCACACCTATCCCGAAAAGGCAGTGGAGCTTATGCGCTACCGCATCAAGACCCTGGATGGCGCACGGCGGAAGGCCAAGACCGAGGGTCCGGGCTACCGCGGTGCGTTTTACGCGTGGGAGAGCCAGGAGACGGGCGACGACGCCTGCTCCTACTTCAACGTGGGAGACCCCGCCACGGGCCGGGACCTGCGGACGCACTTCCGCGACAAGCAGGTTCACATCAGCGGCGATGTGGCCATCGCCATGTGGGAATATTTCAAGATCACCGGAGACGACAGCCTGCTTCTCGAGGGGGGCGCCGAGGTGATCCTTGAGTGCGCGCGGTTCTATGTTTCATACGCCTACTTCAAGAAGGACAAGGGGCGCTACGAGATCCTCGACGTCATCGGCCCCGATGAATACCACGAGCGCGTCAACAACAACGCGTTCACAAACATGGTGGTGAAGGAAACCTTTGCCATCGCGAACGCGGTCGTCGACCACCTCAGGCGCCACCACCCCGACGACCTCAGCCGCCTGATTGAGAAGATTGGGATAGGAGCGGAGCTGTCCACGTTCGTGGAGGGAACAGAGCTGCTCTTTATGCCGGGGCCGGATTCCCGGACGGGAATCATCGAGCAGTTCGAGGGCTACAGCCGGCTGAGGGACGCATCCGTCTCGGAGCTCAAGGCCAAGAAGCTGCACCCCAACGAGTACCTGGGGGCGGGACAGGGGCTGGCTGTCGAGACGAAAGTCATCAAGCAGGCCGACGTGGTCATGATGCTGAACCTGTTCAGGGACCGCTTCGCCACCGATGTGAAGAAGGCGAACTGGGAATATTATGAGCCGCTCACCGAGCATGGCTCCAGTCTCAGCGCCTGCGCCTACGCGATGGTGGCTACGGAGTTTGGAAACCTGGAATTTGCCTACCTTTACTTCCTCAAGACAGCGAAGATCGACCTCGAAGCAAAGTACAAGATGTATGTCGGCAACGTCTTCACCGGCGGCTCGCACCCTGCCGCCAACGGCGGGGCGTGGATGACGGCCGTCTTCGGATTCGCCGGTCTGCTCGCGGATGAGACCCGCGTCGCGATAAATCCGCGGCTGTTCGCGAAGTGGCGCAGCCTGAGGTTCAAGCTGGCCTACAAGGGGGACCTGTTCAACATTCGGATCACAAAGGCGGACGTCGCGATCACACCATCCCAGGACAACCGGAGCACGCGGTTGTTCGTTGTGGCTGGAGTCAGCGTGAACTGCGCGCCTGGCATACCCCAGACAATTGAATACAATGTCGCCCGCCTCCTGCCGCCGAAGCCCGCGACAAACCGGATTTCCGCCTCACGTAAAAAGGCAGGAGATCTGGAGAATGTGCCCATTCACAAGTGATCTCGACGTACCGCGGTCGGCGGTAATGCGCGTGCTCGCCCTGGGCGTGGCGCTCCAGGCCGCGTGCGTGGCATTCGCGAACGGCGCCGGGGCAGACGTCGGCGCGGACACCCCCTGGACCACGTACCAGGCCGAGGCCATGACCACAACGGGCGCCGTGCTCGGTCCAAGGTACGACCCGTACCAGGTCGAAACCGAGTCCTCGGGCCAGAAATGCGTCAGCCTCAAAGCGACTCAATATGTCGAGTTCACCGCGGCGGCGGCCGCAAATGCACTGGTGGTTCGCTACAGCCTCCCCGATGCGCCTGGCGGCGGAGGGACATCCAGCAGCATTGAGCTTTCGATCAGCGGGAAGCCCGTTAAGTCGCTCGTAGTCACGTCCCGCTATTCGCGGCTCTATGGGAACTATCCGTTCACGAACAATCCCGCCGACGGAAAGCCGCGCAACTTTTTTGACGAGGTCCGCGTGAAGGGCCTTGCGATCGCTGCTGGCGACGTCGTCCGCCTGGCAAAGGGCGGCTCCGACGAGCTACCGTGCGTGATCGATCTCGTCGACCTCGAGGCAGTACCTCCACCACTCGCCGCGCCTGCCACGTCGATGTCTGTGCTTGATTTTGGCGCAACGGGAGATGGAGCGACCGATGACACCGACGCGCTGCTGAGGTGCATGGCGGCCGCCCACAGCCAGGGGAAAATCGTCTGGGTCCCGGCCGGGGAATACAAGTTGACTCATGAAATTATCCTTCCTTCCTCGACGACTATCCAAGGCGCGGGAATGTGGCACACGACTTTCGTCGGCGATTCGGAATTATACAATGACGCCGCCCGTCGGGTGAGGTTCACGCTCAAGGGCAGCGACATCCATCTGGCAGATTTCTCCATCGTAGGGAAATTGAACTACCGGAACGATAGCGAGCCAAACGACGGCATTGTCGGCGCGGGATGCGCCGACTCGTCAATCACCCACTTATGGATCGAGCACACCAAGACGGGAACCTGGATTTACAACGGATCCAATTTGCGAATCACGGCCTGCAGGTACCGGAACCTGCTTGCGGACGGAGTGAACCTGTGCGTCGGCACCTACGACACGGTCATCGAGAATTGCAGCACCCGCGGTACAGGCGACGACTGCTTTGCAATATGGCCCGCGGCGTCCGACCAAGGATTCGTTGGGCAGGCCCGAAAGCCAGGGAACAACATCATCCGGCGCTGCACGGGACAGCTTCCGTTCCTCGCGAACGGGGGTGCCATTTATGGCGGCGAGAGCAACAGGATCGAGGACTGCCTATTCACCGACATCACAGCTGGGTGCGGCATCCTGATCAGCACGACATTCCCTACGTCCGACAAGGCCCTAAATATCGACAACAACTTCAGCGGTGACACGGTTGTCAAGAATTGCCGACTGTTGCGCTGCGGCGGTTACGACCACGATTGGACTTGGAGGGGATCGTTGCAGGTCTGCCTCGATCATCGGAGCATCTCGGGCTTGACCATCCGGCAGGTAGATATCCTCGACAGTTTCTCGGACGGGATTTCGATAGTTACACCGCCAAACCGGGACGGACACCCTTCGCTTTCACGCACGATACTCGAGGATGTTACCGTTTCCGGCTATGGGATGGGAATTTCTTCCAGGTATGGCCTGATCATTGGTCGGGACGTCGCTGGAGACCTTGCGCTGGTCGGATCAAGGTTGGGGAGCATTCGGAACGATTCTTCCTTCTTCTCCATAAAAAGAAACTGAGCAGCCATAAGCGGAAGCAAGCAGTGATCTGATTGCCGTTGGTAATTAGGGCTTCGTTACCTCTCTGAAGACCAGTACTGCGCCAACTCTGCCATTAATGTTTCTATCGGAGACGATCCTTAATTCGATGGGGCGCCTACTCCCGAATCTGCCCAATAGTATAGCATTGAGCGTCGTCACGCCCTTGCGCATAATGTCTACAACGTCGTCGGCAAATATAGTTATGGGATTGCCGCTACTAGAGTCAACGAGTGCAAGAATATCGATGATGTGGCGACCAACCGCCTGCTTTGGGTACCACTGAGTCAGCTCGGCAGCCGCTTGATTTATAAAGGCAATCGTATTGGAATGATCGGTCGCGATTACCGCTTCGCTCATCATCTCGAGTATCTCAGCGATCCGATCACGAGCGGCTATTAGTGCGAGCTCGGCCTTTCGCCGAGAAGTGATGTCTACAACGATACCCACAAGGTTCCAGCGGTGATTCGCGACGCGGGTGATTGATACATGCTCATCAAGGTAGAACGCCTTTCCCGCACATATACCTGAAACTGTTGATTATAGCCTGTCTTGCCGCCGAGAATAGCAGCGGTGGATCTTGCATTTATTAGTTTCCATTTGGGTACGATGTCCTCGGTCCAGAGGTGATCGTATCCCGGTGGCGGATCTTTCCCAAATATCCTCCTAAAAAGGGAAGAGGGTGTGAGGGTCACGCGCCACTCTAGTTGGCCGCTAGATTTCTTGATGACGTCCGCGTGCCAGATAAGGCTCTCCGCCTGCCTAAGCGCGGCGTCTAGTTCGAACTCTTTTGTGACATCCCTACTAAATCCAAATGTACCGATGATGGATCCGCTCTTGTCCCTCCTGGGAAACTTGCTTGTGAGCTGCCAGGTAACCCGGCCATCCTTCCAGATCTGCTTGCCTGCCTTGGAGATGATTGGAGTTCCTGTATTCACGATCTGCTTCTCATCGTCCAGCATTCGTGCTGCGGACTCTTCTGAATAGAAATCGCTGTCGCTTCGCCCTATCAATTCGTCGGCACTGCTGGCCCCCTTCTTGCGAGCAAGCGAATCGCTTAGTGCAACAAACCGCGATTGGCGATCCTTGACGAACACGATTTCAGGAATGTGCTCTAGAATGGACGACAACAGGAGCTGATCGAGTCCGCGGCGCCTAGGCCGCGTCCCAATCGGCATCTTCTTGGTCTTCATGGACCGCGATTGCTTCGATATATTATTTTGCGTCAATTTTCATTTGATGAGAACGTTGCACTCTGTTCCGGGCGGATCGAATGTTGGATATTGACGGGTGGGAACGTAAGGAATACGGCCCTATAAGGGTTCTCTCAAACTTATGGTTATAGGCATTTTCGCGCATTCCGACGGCGTTTTTCAAAGCCCCATTCTTCAGGGAGCGCGTGAAGCCGCACGAAAATACAAGGCGAACCTTCTTATTTACCGTAGCCCGACAATGATCAACTACAGCGGATTGGACGCGGCAAGCATCCAGCCGCAGTACAAGGTAGAGAGAAGGGAGCTTGAAGGGATGATCTTGTCGTACGCGGCGCCCGGGCTCACTCAGTTTGGCCTCTCTCTTTTTCGCGCCGGACTTCCGGTAATATCAATTGGGCGAACTCGGGAAGAACTTCCCCATTTCCTATTGGAAAACACGACTGCGATCAGAAACCTGGTCCTCGATCTGGCGGCCCGTGGACATCGGGAGATTGCATACTTGAACGGGCCGCTGGACAACCAATGCGCTTGCGATCGGCTAACCGGTTACCGTGAAGGGATGAGAAACGCGAGTCTCGGGGAGGATCCGAGAATGATACTTCAAGGTGCCTTCGAGGAAACCCCAGGGTACATCGCAGTCAAGAATGCTTGGACCGGAGGCCTGCGTTTTTCGGCGCTTGTATGCGCAAACGATTTATGCGCATTGGGTGCCCTCAATGCTCTGGAGGAGCTTGGAATTTCGGTTCCTCAAGACGTTGAGGTTACCGGCTTCGACAACAGCGTCGCATGCAAGCTATCGCAGCCGACCCTATCGTCTTTCTCCACAAACAATTTCGAGCTCGGCCTGCTTGCCACCGAACAGATCGTGCGTGCAGCTCTAGGAGAGACGCTTCCCACCAGAACGATGGTTCCGGTCGATTATGTATCGCGGGGCTCAACGAAATCGAATGTCAATGCAAGTACGCGAACGTTTCAGAGGGGAGACTTCTGGTCGATGCCGCCTCGCGAAGCTGATCTTTGGCTAGCTCGCCTTCGGGATATCGAAGAGTCCCGAATTCCACTTAAGGCGATGGATGAGTGCGGCTCTTCCGATTGTTATGTCGCTGCCGTGAAGACGGTCCTGAAGATCGCAGAAAGACACGGGATTCCCCCGGAATGCATTCATGACGCCATCGTATTAACGTCGAAACGTTTTGCTGATATAGCAGATTTTGCATTGCCGGACGCGTTGGTTCTACTTCACGAGACAATCCTTCGCCTAAATTTCGGGAAGGCCGAGCTCAGCGCACGGTTTCGGCTGCATACCGTCCAACTGCGACAATTCGCCATCCGGCCGACCAGCGAGGATATTCTCCTGGAGGAAATGAAAAGGGTTTTGTGGGAGCTCGGTGTCCCACACGCTGAGATCTATTTGACCGTGGAAAATGCGACGTCCGATGCCGGACTATACAATGAGGTAAGCTGGCGCAGAGTTCCAATATTACCCCAATTTCGAGAGGAGCGGCGCGGCCTCACCACTTTCTCGACACAGGAAATATTTCGCGACCAAGGAGGCTCCAACGGCAGTTGGATGATCGTTCCGTTAATTTTCCATGAGCTTCAATATGGCGTTGCCGTCATATCACGAGAGACGTCGTACGAATTCCTGCTGCCTGAGTTGATTCAACAGTTTTCTACAGCGATCTATACCAATAGGGCCCACCGCGCGCTTGCGAATGCTAACGGTAACCTCGAGCGATCCCGTAATGCGGCGGAGGAAGCGAACGCTGAATTAAAAAAAATCCAGGCAACGTTGATTGAAACCTCCCGACTTGCTGGAATGTCTGAGGTAGCCACAGGGATCCTGCATAATGTCGGTAACGTGCTCAACAGCGTCAATGTTTCGGCGACCCTGTTGGCGGACCAGATTCGACATTCCAAGGTAGTAAACATTGCGCGCGTCAGTGAATTGTTGCGCGCGCATGAACATGATCTAGCAGCTTTTCTTTCAGCAGATCCAAAGGGGCGGATGATAAGTCCATATCTGACTGGCCTCTCGGAAACACTGACTGCAGAGAGAACGGCCGCAGTGGCCGAATTGGAAAACCTCCAGAAAAATGTCGACCACATCAAAGACATCGTCGCGATGCAACAGAGCTACGCGAAGACATATGGCGTCGCGGAATCGATGGCCATCACGGATTTGATCGAGGACGCTTTACGGATGAATGCCGACTCTCTTTTGCGGCACGACATTCATGTGGTCCGGGACTACCAGGCGCGGCTGGTGGTCAGCCTGGAGAAACACAAGGTATTGCAGGTGCTTGTTAATCTCGTGCGGAACGCCAAGCACGCCTGTGACGAGTCGGGGCGAGCGGACAAGCAGATCACGCTACGCACGACCGCGACCGAGTCCGGCGTAAGCATCGCCGTCATCGACAACGGAGTTGGCATTCCCCAAGAGAACCTGACACGAATCTTTTCACACGGCTTCACCACCCGAAAGGACGGCCACGGCTTCGGGTTGCACAGCGGCGCGCTTACGGCCAAGGAGATGGGGGGCACCCTTTCCGGACACAGCACCGGACCGGGCAAAGGAGCGATGTTCATCCTTGGACTTCCGTACAAATCGGAAATCGCGACCTGCGAGGTTTCGTCATCCCGAGCAGAACCCTAAGGAACAGGTCGCTTCCAAACAGCAGAACTCACTTCGCGCATGAAACGCCCTCAAAATGAAAGAAATTTGCGCGTGATGGTGATCGACGATAACCCATCTATCCACGCAGACTTCAGAAAGATCCTCGCTGATGCTGGCGATATTGGAGAAACTGACGCAATCGAGAGAGCTCTTTTCGGCAAGGAGGCTGAAGCGAGGCGCTCCGTGTCATTCGAGGTGGATTCGGCCTATCAGGGCCAAGAAGGACTCGAGGCCGTCGAGCGCGCACTTTCGAAGGGAAAGCCATATGCAATGGCGTTTATTGACGTGCGAATGCCGCCGGGCTGGGACGGTATTGAAACGACTGCAAGAATCTGGGCCGTAGACCCGGATGTGCAGATCGTGATTTGCACGGCGTACTCGGATTATTCCTGGAGCGAGATGATCGATCGACTGGGCCACTCCGACAAATTGCTGATTTTAAAAAAGCCCTTCGACAACGTCGAGGCTCTGCAACTGGCGGCCGCAATGACCGAGAAGTGGCACCTGACTCAGCAAGCGCATATAAAGATGGCCGAACTGGAAGAGCTTGTTGGGGAGCGCACCGCAACGCTAACCGCGGCAAATGCTGCGCTTACTGAGGCGATCGCGAACGTGAAGGAGCTTTCTGGGCTCGTACCTATCTGCGGCTATTGCCGGAGCATTCGGGACGACCACGATTACTGGCATACTCTCGAGCAATATATTTCGGACCACACCAACGCCCGATTCACGCATAGCATATGTCCAGCATGCCTCGAAAAGAAAATGCGAGAGATCGATAAGATTTGATAGCCTTTCTCCAAGCGCGCCCAATCGCGCCTCGTTCATTGGTGCAGTTTCCAACACTTTTAACCCGCCTATTTTTCGGGGACGGTAATCCATGAAAATCCCTCACCTCGAAAAAAATCTTCGCATTATCGTCATTGACGATAACCGGGCCATCCACGCCGATTTTAGAAAGATCCTCTCCGGGAGTGGAGGCCTTGGAGCTGTCGAGAAGATGGAGGAAGAGCTTTTCGGACAGGCTGCGGTGGAATCTCGCTCGATAGCATTTCAGGTGGATTCGGCCTATCAGGGTCAAGAAGGCTTGGAAATGGTTCGGCGTGCAGTCGACGAAGGCAGGCCTTATGCAATGGCCTTTATGGATGTTCGGATGCCGCCGGGCTGGGACGGTATCGAAACCACCGCGAAGATTTGGGAGATCGACCCCGAACTGCAGGTGGTCCTGTGCACAGCGTATTCGGATTATTCCTGGAGCGAGATGATCGATCGGATTGGCTACTCGCACAAGCTGCTGATCTTGAAAAAGCCGTTTGATAACGTCGAAGCCGTTCAGCTTGCGACAGCGTTGACCGAAAAGTGGAGCCTCGCACAGCAAGCCCGACTACAGATGGCCGATCTGGAGAGGCTCGTGGAGGAACGCACGAGAGAGCTGCGGGCTGCCAAGGAAGCCGCCGAGGTCGCGAACCTCGCAAAAAGCGAGTTCCTGGCCAACATGAGTCACGAGATCCGGACTCCCATGAATGGAGTGATTGGGATGGCTGCCCTATTGATTGACACCGAGCTCGACTCGGCCCAGCGCGATTTTGCGGAGACCATTCGGTCGAGCGCAGACACGTTGATGACGATCATCAATGACATCCTCGATTTCTCGAAAATTGAGGCGGGCAAGCTGGAATTTGAAACCCTGGAATTTGATCTGGTGGAGACGCTCGAGGGTACGTTGGATATGCTCGCCGAGCGCGCCCAGACCAAGGGGATCGAACTGGTCACTGGCGTGCCGTCCGGGGTTCCAGTCTTTCTCCGGGGTGATCCGGGCCGGCTGCGGCAGGTCCTGACAAACCTGATCGGCAACGCCATCAAATTCACCGAAGGAGGAGAAGTCGTAGTTCGAGCGACATTAATCGATGAAAACCTCGAGCGCGCGACTCTTCGGTTCGACGTCCACGATACGGGAATAGGCATTCCTGAGGCGGCGCAGGCGCGACTGTTTCAGGCCTTTACCCAAGCCGACAGTTCCACGAGTCGCAAACACGGCGGTACTGGACTTGGGCTCGCGATTTCAAAGCGGCTGGTGGCAATGATGGGAGGACAGATCGGCGTTAAGAGCGAGGCTGGTCGTGGTTCGACATTCTGGTTCACCGCGCAATTCGAGAAGTCCGCCAATGCCGGCCAGCGTCGTTCGGAGGCTGAGCAAGATGGATGGTCAAGACTGCGGGTTCTCGTCGTTGATGACAACGCGACTACCCGGCAAATCCTACGCCATCAGGTCTTCGCGTGGAATTTGCAAAAGGGCAGCGCGGCGAGTGGCCACGAGGCCCTTGAAACCCTTCGAGCTGCAGCCGCCGAAGACCGAGCCTATGACATTGCGCTACTCGATTTGCAGATGCCGGAAATGGATGGGTTCGCTCTCGCTCTCGCAATCAAGGCGGATCCCAGGATCTCGAGCACCAGGCTCATCGCTCTTACGACGAGAGGACATGGGCACACCGAAAGAGAGGCGGCGAGCGCTGGGATTGAGGCGTCGCTAGCAAAGCCGGTCAGGCAATCGCGACTCCTCGAATGCCTCGTCAGCATGATTAGCAATACGACGGCTCATGGCTTGGCGTCAAAGAGCGGGACAGCCTCAGTGCCATTGTCCCGTGAACTTCAGGAGACGATTCGGCAATCGCGTATGCTTCTGGCCGAGGATAATATTGTTAATCAGAAGGTGGCCAACGCGATGCTGTCGAAGTTGGGCTGTACGGTGGACGCTGCAGCGAATGGATTTGAAGTGCTCGAGGCCCTGCAGCGCACTCCCTACGACTTGATCCTGATGGACTACCAAATGCCCGAAATGGATGGATACGAGGCCACGAGATTGATTCGAAAGCAGGAGAACGATCCTTCACAAGTATGCCGCTGGAAGGCACCTATTTACATCATCGCCCTGACAGCAAGCGCGATGCAGGGGGACAAAGAACGTTGCCTCAAGATCGGCATGGACGATTACGTCAGCAAACCGATTCGCATGCCGGAACTGCAGGCGGCATTTGAGAGGTGGAGTCATGCGATCAGGGCGACGGAGTTGTGATCTGGGTGGTGTGTTGAAGCATGCGTGGGGTGATGCTGCGTGTTCCAGCCTGGCGTTGACGCGTCCAGCGGGACCCCGGGAAGCAGCTGCCTGAATGCGAACCAACCTGGGCAAATTCCGTCGGGCGACCGAATGAGAATTCATGATCCTCGATTCGTGGTGGTCCCCTTTCTTGGGGTGTAAATGCAGACTTAGCCGATCCGGGCAGCGCGCGGCAAATCTACATCAGTGCGTTGACGGAGGCGGACGCAGGCATCCTTGAGGCGTCGATCGCCTTTGGTCGCCGCTAGGTCGGCCTCATGCCGATCAAGGGCCATTTGCGCGTTCAGGTTCAATCACCGCGCCGAAACAAACCGTTGCTATCGAAGTATTCCCTCAATCGGCCCGCTCCGCCTGACGCGTCAACCATCGCAAGGTAACCATCGGGCCTGATCACATAGAAGGCGCCGCGCAGGAATCCGGCCTTTTGCGTCTGGTCGGTCCAGGCAAAGACATGCAGCGGCAGGCCGCACTCAAGGCAGGCATCCGCGACGCCGCTCTCGGCCTCGCCGTAGACGTGTGCCTGCCAAGCCAATGAGGCGAGGGGTGCGAAGTTGTCCCCGTTGGGAGGGAATTGAACCCAAGGAAGGCGATCGCCGCCTTGAAGCTTTCCAGCCTTGCCCCGGCTCAAGGGACTCTTGCGGTACTGGATCGAGATCTGGGAGACCGTGCGAAAGAGGAACAGGGGAGTTCCGGGGAGCCTGAATATCAGGGGCGCAACGTGGGGAATGACGCGGGTGCGCACAAACCGGGCGAAGCCCCCCCGCGCGGTGGCGAGGGTGAAGGCGCGGTCCGTCGTGGCGACCAGGCGTCGGGCGAAGGCGATCCGCTCGGGTTCGTAGGTCTCGAGCAGCGACATATCCGATTTGCCGCGAAGCACCGCCGCCAATTTCCACGCCAAGTTGACGGCGTCCCCGATGCCCGTGTTCATCCCCTGGCCGCCGGCCGGGCTGTGGACGTGCGCGGCGTCCCCGAGGACAAAGGCGCGGCCCTGGCGAAACTGATCGGCAACCCGATGGTGAACCCGGTATGTTGAGAACCAGTTCACCTTCCTGATTTCTAACTTCAGGTCTTGGATGGCCCGGGCGCTGACATCGGCGAAGGAGAGTTCCTCGTCGGACTTTCCCTTGGTGTCCCGCAGGCTCCCGACCAGGCGGATTCGCCCCTGTCCCTTCATCGGAAAGGCCAGAAGAAGGTCGGACTCATCGAGGTCGACGTACAACTCGAAGTTGGTCGCAGGGCCTGTCGCATCGACATCCGCCACATAGAAAAGACCCTCATAGGTTCCGCCGGGAAACCCAATGCCGAGCGACTTGCGCACGGCCGAGTGCGCCCCGTCGCAGCCTGCAATATAGGCCGCCTCGACGCTGCGTTCGACCCCGTCGGGTCCCTGGAGGAAGCCGCGAACGCTGGCGGCGTCCTGTTCGAGCCGCACCAGCTCGACGCGGCGCTCCACCTCGACCCCCAGTCCCTTCAGCTGCTCAATCAGCAGGCGCTCATGGGCGTCCTGCGGGAATACCAGCGGGTAGGGGAATGGGGTTATGCCGGCGCCGGCATTTGCGAGGGGAACGCGTGCCGCCGGGCGGCCCCTGGCCCAGAGATTGATCGCCGCAACCTTGACGCCCTGCTCGACCAGCAAGTCGGCGATGCCCAGCTGGCGGTAAAACTCCAGGGTCCGGCATTGCACGGCCAGCGCCCGGGACGTCGTTCCCGCTTCGGCGAGCTTGTCGATGATGCGAACACGCACGCCGAGACGCGTGAGCCACAGCGCCAGGACGAGGCCGGTGGGACCGGCACCCACGATCAAGACCTGTTGCTGGGTCGGGCTGCTCATTCTCCAAATGACCGATCAGGCGGCAAATGGTGCCAAGGAATGCATTCATCAGGCGCATTCAAGGGAGGCGTGGATCCCCCGTCCGGGCAACAGCATCGGAGGGTCCCGCCGACTCACAAGTCAACGGTCAGGTAGGCGAGAAGCGTACGCGGTGCCAGTTGGGAATACCCCGGGCTGTAGCTGAAGCTCCAGGCGCGGACGTTTCCGGCGTTCTGCACCTGCACGCGAAAGCTCGCGGGGACGTGGCGCACCGTGAACTTGTACCGGCCCCCGACGTTGTACGTGACGAAGGGAGGCGCCATGAGGGAGTCGTCGACGCTGAGGGGGGCCGGGCTCCAGTAATACGCCTCCAGATCGATTGAGGCGCCCGTCCAGCGCGGAATACTATAGTCGGCGTCGACCACAAAATATACCTTGGACTGGCCATACGCATAGTTCCCGACCCCCTCGGCGGCGAGGTCCGGGCCCGACACCTTCACCTCGCCAAGCACCGCGCCCGCGACGACATTCAGGTTCTTGAGGATCTCCCCGGCCACCGAGAACTCGAAACCCTTCGAGCTTTGGGTCCCCAGCTCGCGGTCGACGTTGCTGGTGTCGATGTTGAAGTATGGCTTTGTGACGTCGAACACCCCTGCCGTCAGCTTGATGTCGGCCCCGAGGAGGAAGCGAAATCCGGCGTCGTACTGCCACGTCTCGGCGACGGGAAGGATCGCGCCGCGGTTGTCGGCGTTGCTCGGTGCGACCCCGGAATCCTCGAGGCCCTGGACGTAGCCCGTATAGAAGGCGGCGCGATCCGACATGAACAGGGCGAGGTCCCCGTAGGCGCGCCAGGGGCTGGCCGACAGGTGCGACCCCGATTCACCCGGCGTGGAAACGGTGTCGTCGTAGTCCTCCTTCTGGATGCCTAGCGTGCACTCGGCGCGTTTATTCCACTGGCCGCGATAGGCGAGCCCGGCGCTCCAGAGCCTCGTGTCGTCCTGTGTGCGCGCCGAGTAAAGGAATGCCGGCTCGGGCACCTGCACGTCCTGGACCAGGAAGGCGGCGCCCGCGTCGACCGTGTCGGAACCCCCGAACAGCGCGACGGTGTCGCGTCCGCGCGCAAGGAGAATGACGTCATGGCTCCACGGGCCCTCTGAGATGTGATCGGTGAGGCGTATCTCCCCCGAGGTCGACCCGGTGCGCTGGTCGGGGTTGCCGACCAGGAGATGGTCCGCCTGGCCGTCGCGCAGCGTGTCCACGTAAAGGTCGGCGAAGCTCACGGGGTTGTCGGCTACGGAGCGAAAGGCACCGGCCGCGAGGAACCAGCCCTGTCCCAGGTTCGCGTTGACCGTAGCGCCGAAGTTTTCCGCGAGCGAGCTGCCCTTTGCCCAGTCCTGGCCGTAATACCCCGAGGGAACGAGCGGCGGCTCGTACGGCCCCTGGGTGACGATGAACGGCGCCGTCTTGGCGTCCAGGACGTGCTGCCAGTCGAAGAAAGCGCGGACCGTGACGCGATCACTGGGCTTCCATTGCGGCGCGGCGCCGAAGTTCTCGACCCGCGACGTGTACCCGGGCAGGACGGCGCTGACCTGCGAGCTCGCGCCGATCGGCATCCGCAGGAGGTTCGCGTCGAGCGGCAGGATTCCGTCGACATTGACGAAGCGGCTCTCGAAAGGGCCGTAGCCCACCGTCATCGAGGCCGCGGTCCCGCCGCTGCCGGGATCCCTCAGGTCGTAGTCGACAATGCCGGTCGGCGCCGGAAAGGCATACCCGATCTCGCTGACGCCAACCCGGATGGTCGAATCCTCGACGACGCGGTCGGAGAGGGAGCCCTGCTGGTCGAAATAAAGGCCCTCCAGGCGCACATTCCCGGCTATCTGGGGGCTGAAGCCGCGGACATAGGTCGGGCTGTAGATGCCGACGCTCTCCAGCCCGATCGTCAGCCCGAAGGCGTCGTCAGCCGAGACGATCGGGTTGTCGGAGGCATTCTGGGCCTCGGCCGTGGCGACCGCTCCCAATAGGGCCAGCAGCACGCACACGATTCTCAAGGAAGCGACAACCCGAAGCGGGCGCAGGGCCCTTTGGGCTCTTGTTAGGAGCATCTCATTCAACGAATTAAATATTTTGGCTGAGGGGTACCCGGGGTTGTGCATCCGGGCTTGAGGAAAGTCCAGTCTCCCGCCGCCCAGCAGTCGCGGCATAAGCAATGTCTGCGCCATCCTCATCCACGAAGCCCTGATGGCGCGCCTTGCCCCTATCACCGTTGAGCGTATTGGCTGCGACTGCGTCCCTGCATCCGGCTGGCGGCCCGGGGCGTAACGTGGGGGTGCCCCGCGTTGCCTGGATACTCGCCTTAGCCCTGCTCCTTGCGCCAGCGGCTTGGGCCCACGATCCGGGCCTGAGCACCGCGCAGGTCAACCTGAAGCCTGATGGTCTCGTGGCCGCCTTGGGTTATGCGCCCCGGGATATTCGCGCGCTGATGCCCGCCTCCGTCGTGACCCCCTCGTCGGCCTGGAGCCCGGCCGACTTCGCCGCGGCGAGGTCCGCCCTCGAGGTTCTTGCTCCCGATCTCATCGAGGTCAGGGATGCATCAGGGATCATACCGTGGGCGCGGGACGAGGTGGCGCTCGCCTCCAGCAATAGCGTCATGTTCACGCTCACGGCCGCCCGCCGGCCCCAGGGCGCAACGACAATCCACAGCCTTGTGATGGACCGGCTCCCTCCAGGCCATCGCGAATACGTCTCGGTGACAGATGAGAAGGGGGTCCTTCTCGCCGAGAAGCTGGTGGGCGCGAACGACGGTCCCCTCTCGGTCAACCTGCCCGGCCTGCGGGCAGCCGCGCCTGCGGAGCCAGCGGAGCAGCCGACCTTCTGGGGCTTCCTCCGCCTCGGCATCGCCCACATCTGGACGGGCTATGACCACCTCCTGTTTCTCTTCGGGCTCCTCGTGGTGTGCCGCAGCTTCAAGTCGATCGTCGGGATCATCTCGTGCTTCACGGTCGCCCATTCGATCACGCTCGCGCTGGCGACCCTCAACATCGTCTCCATCCCGAGCAGCATCATCGAGCCGATGATCGCCGCGTCGATCTTCTACGTCGGCGTGGAGAACCTGGTACGCAAGGGCGCCGAGCCCAGGGGACGGTGGGCAGTCACTTTCGGGTTCGGCCTCGTCCACGGCTTCGGCTTTGCGAGCGTCCTTCGGGAGCTTGGCATCGGCTCGAACGGCCACGGCCTGGCCATGCCGCTCTTCACGTTCAACCTCGGGGTGGAGATCGGCCAGATATCGATTGCGCTCCTCGTGCTGCCGATCGTCTGGCAGCTGAGGAAAAACCCGACGTTCGTCCGGCGCGGCGTTCCAATCCTTTCCGCTGTCGTGGCGTTCGCCGGACTCTACTGGTTCCTCGAGCGCACCCTGTTCTCGGGATCATAAGGCATATCTGCAACCCGTTTGCCTGCATCCGCGCCATGCCAGCCAAACGAAAGGTGTTCATGCACGCGCTCCCACGGATGAGAAAGCCGGCAGTCCTGCCGTTTCTTCTCCTCGTGCTCGCGTGGTGCTGCGCCAACGGCTCCCAGACGCTTTCCTTCAACGTGATCCTCTGGGCGAAGGGCGCCCGCCATTTCTCCCACCAGCAGCAGCTGAAGGAGGAGGTCGCGTTCCTGCTGGCCGGACCGCACATGAAAGAGGTCCTTGCCGCCGCGCGGGCCCCCCTTCCGGCCCAGCCCGCAACTCCCTCGTCCGGCGAAACCGTGACGAAGCGGATCGACCTGGCGGCCTCCCGAGATGCGGGTGCGTGGATGATCCCCTCCAAGTCTGAAACCTTTTCCCCTGTGGAGTCACGGGCAGCACCGGGAGAGCGCGCCGAACCCCTTCAGTTTCCGCCGCGACCGGGCATCCAGGCCTAAGCCTTGTTCGATCGAGGCGGCCCAGCCGACCTCGGGAACGATCCCCCACGGGCGCATCGCCGATGCGCTGCCTGAATCCGGTGCGCCATTCGCGCCGGCCGCCCGCCCTCACCCTGCCTCTTGTCGCGAATACCGTCCTCCATGTCCTCATTTCACTGCCGCAGGCTGTCTGCGGCGCTCTTCCTCCTTTTCGCCCTGTCGCCGCGCGCCTGGGCCCAGTACGTCGATCCGGCCCCCACCCAGCTTGACGCAATGGTTGTCTACGGGCGCGAGAACAACCTCATCGGCGAGGCTGACTCACCGTCCGAGGGCGAGGTGGGCGCAGCCGAGCTGGATTCCCGCCCATTCCTGCGCCGCGGCGAATTGCTGGAGGCAATTCCGGGGATGATCATCACGCAGCACTCGGGCGACGGAAAGGCGAACCAGTACTTCCTGCGGGGCTTCAACCTCGACCATGGGACTGACTTTGCCACGACGGTCGACGGCATGCCGGTCAACCTTCCCTCAAACGCGCACGGCCAGGGCTACTCAGACCTCAATTTCGTCATTCCCGAGGTGGTGCAGAGCATCACGTACCAGAAGGGAACCTATGATCCCGCCAACGGCGACTTCTCCGCGGCCGGCGCCGCCCAGTTCCACCTCGCAGATTCGCTGCCGCAGGGCCTCGTGAAGGTGGAGTTTTCGCCGCAAGACTCCTTCTATCGCCTCGCGGCCGCGGACTCGATGCCGGCGAAGGATGGCGGGGCGATCTTCGCGGTTGAATATGGCTATAACAACGGTCCATGGGTGAACCCGGAGGACGCGGACCACGTTTCCCTTTACGGCCGCAGATTCTGGATATTCGGCGACAATCAGATCTCGCTCACCCTGATCGGGTACCATGCCGCGTGGAACTCGACAGACCAGGTTCCGGAACGCGCCATCGACGAGGGCCTCATCTCCCGCTTTGGCGCAATCGACCCTTCGGATGGCGGCTCGAGCTCGCGGGCCAACCTTGACCTCAACTGGTTCCATAACGGCGCGGATTCCACGACGAAGCTCAACCTCTACGCGCTCTATTACCGGCTGAGCCTCTATTCCGATTTCACCTACTTCCTGGTCGACCCGATCCATGGGGACCAGTTTGCCCAGCGCGACCGCCGGGGCGTGTTCGGCGGCTCCGGCTCGCACGAATGGACCGCCAAAATCGCGGACAAGGACGTGAGGACAACCGTCGGGTTCCAGGAGCGGTCCGACCTGATCGCCCTCGGCCTCTTCCACACGGAGGACCGCGGCGTCATCAACCCGGTCGACCTCTCGTCAGTCCACGAGTACGTGGGCGGCGTCTATTTGAACAGCGAGGCGAAGCTGACGGACTGGTTCAAGGTGGATGGGGGGATTCGTGTCGACGGCGCGGATTTCCTGGTCGACGACAGCATCGCCGCCAACTCTGGGGAGAAGGGGGCCGCGATCCTGAGCCCGAAGCTGAACCTGGTATTGGGACCCTGGGACAAGACGGAATTCTACGTCGACGCGGGCGACGGGTTCCACAGCAACGATGCGCGCGGCACGGTCGAGCGCATCGACCCGGCGGACGGCTCGCTTGCGGCGCCCGTAACGCCGCTCGTCCGCGCCGAGGGTGTCGAGGCCGGGGCGCGGACGTCCGTCCTGCCGGGCCTCGTGAGCACCCTGTCGGTCTGGGGGCTTGATCTCGCATCGGAACTCACCTTTGACGGCGACACGGGCGAGACCGACCCCAGCGGGGCCACACGGCGCTACGGGGTGGAATTCGCCAACTTCTACCACCTGACGCCCTTGATCGCCTTGGACGGCGACATCTCCTTCACGCATGCCCGCTACCGGCAGGAGACAAACGGGGGCGTCTACGTCGCCAATTCCATCGGCACCGTCGTGACCGGCGGAGTCACCGCGAATCCGGGCCATGGGTTTTTCGGAAGCCTGCGTGCCCGTTACTTTGGGCCGCAGCCCATCGTCGAGACCGGGGAGTTCTACGAGCCGTCCTCGCTGACGTTCAACGGGCGCGTCGGCTGGCGCAGCCGCAACTGGGAATTCGCCGTCGACCTGCTCAACATCCTGAACCGGCAGAACGACGATATCGCGTATTATTACACCTCGCGGCTCCAGGGTGAACCGGCGGCGGGGATCAGCGGCGTGCAGGTCCATCCGGCGGAGCCACGCGAAGTCCGTTTCAGCATCGTGAGGCGCTTTTAGCGAATCACTGGCAAAAGGCCGGCTCATTACGCGCCGGCGGAAAGGGCGGATGCGCGCTGCGTATTTTTTCCAAACAAAGTTGAGGCAACGCATCCTTTTGGGCTGGGCCGGGCGAACAGTGCTCAATGCGAGCCATTCCCATCCTTTCCTCCCTGCTCCTTGCAGGCTGCGCGCTGACCTTTATTCCCGTGGCGAGCCGCGCCGCCACTCCGGCCGCGGCACCCCTCTCGCTTGACGAGAAGATCATCCTCGTAGGGAACACCGGGACCGACAAGGAGGACCGCGACATCGCGCAATGGCAGGGACGCGTCAGGATTGCGGATGGCGCGAACCAGGCTGCGCCGGGACCCTACGAGCGCCTCGGGTGGGCCTACATGTCCAAGGCGCGCCGGACGCTCGACGCTGGGTACTACAAGCTGGCCGAGAAGACCGCGGACGTCATGGACGCGCGCTTCGGCGCCACGGATGAATCGCTGCTCCTGCGCGGCAGCGTCTACCACAACCTGCACCGCTTTGCCGATGCCGAGGCCGCGGCGCGCCAGCTTGTCGCCCGCCGCGGCATCGCCTTCGACTATGCCCTCCTGAGCGACGCCCTGATGGAGCAGGGCAAGCTTAAGGAGTCGGTCGAGGCGTGCCAGCGCATGATGGCGCTCAAGCCGGGCGTGGATGCCTATAGTCGCGCGGCGAACCTGCGCTGGCTGACCGGCGACCTCGAGGGTGCGATCGTTGCGATGGAGGCCGCTGTGCGGGCGGGCAGCCCGCTCGATGCCACCAACACCGCGTGGACCCTGTCGCGCCTATCGTCCTATTACCTCCAGGACGGCCGGTCCCATGACGCGTTGCGCGTCGCCGAGGCCGCTGAGCAGCTGGTTCCCGACTATCCTCCGGCCCTTCTGGCCGAGGGCCGCGCATTCCTTGCCATGGGCCAATTGAGCCAGGCCGTGGGACCGATCGAGAAGGCGGAGCGATTGAACCCGCTTCCGGAATACCAATGGTGGCTTGCCGACACGCTGCGCGCCTCGGGAGACGGCGCGGGCGCCGCCCTGGTCGAGTCCAAGCTCGTTGCCCGCGGCGAGGCGGCCGATCCCCGCACCTACTCGCTCTTCCTCGCCACGCGCCGCGAGGATCCCGCGGACGCAAAGCGCCTGGCTGTCGCCGAGCTTTCCAACAGGGGCGACGTCTTCACGCAGGACGCGCTGGCATGGGCGCTCGATTCGAACGGCGACTATGCCGCCGCGGACACGGCAATCCAGGCTGCCCTCTCGGCGCAGACCAAGGACGCCCGCCTCTTCCTCCACGCCGGCGACATCGCGCTCAACCGCGGGAACCGGGCGTCGGCCCGGAGCTATTTCAGCCAGGCCCAGAGGTACTCGGCCACCCTGACGCCCAGCGAGCGGGCCCTTCTCGACTCCCGCCTGCGCCTGTCGAGCTGAGCCTCCCCGATTTCCAGCACACAACGTCGGTCAACGAAAACAACAGAATCAAGTCATGAACACAGAACGCCCTAAGATACTCGCAGGCCTAACGGCCCTGCTCGCCTGCGCAGCCCTGCTTGCGCCTTGCCCTGCGTCCGCCTCAAGCCACATGGACGCCCCGCTCATCACCCTCGACCCGGCTGCAAACACGACCGACGTCTATGCCTTCGTCGCCAATCAGCCGGGCGGCTCCAAGGCGCTTGAGGTGTCGCTCGGCGTCTACCCGTTCGAGGAACCCGGTGTAGGCCCGAACGCGTACAACTTCGACCCCAACGTCCTCTATTCGATCATAGTCTCGACGGGCTCCGACGTGGCGGCCGGCAACGACACGATCACCTACCAGTTCCAGTTCACGACGGCCTACAAGACGACGGGCACCATCCTTCAGTCGTACGTTGGCGTGGTCGGCGCCGACGGCGACTCCAGCCAGAACCTGGTGCAGACCTACACCGTGACCAAGATTGTCGGCTCCACGTCCACGGTCCTCGGGACCGGGATCGTGCCGCCGAACAACCAGGGCCTCGCGACGCCCCACTACAATGTCAGTGAAAACGGCAACAACCCGGCGAAGCCTGGCGTGACCATCGCCGGCCAGCTCGATGCCTACACTGCCGGCGCCATAGCCAACCTGAGCAGCGGCTACCGTTCCTTCGCGGGCCAGCGCGAGGACGGCTTCTACGGCGACGTCAACGCCGTGTTCGACCTCCTCAACCTCCGCTCCGGGTCGGCCAACTCGTTCGACAGCCAGAGCGGCTATAACGTCCACACGATCTCCCTCGAAATCCCGGTTGCGGAACTCGGCGGCGACCAGCAGGTGGTCGGCGTCTACGCCACGACCAGCCGCCAGCAGATGGCCGTCCTCACGAGCGGCGCGGGCTCCGCGGCCCCCGCATTGACCGGCGGCTGGGTCCAGGTGGCACGCCAGGGAAACCCGCTCTTCAACGAGGTCCTTGTCGCGATCAAGGACAAGGACTTGTACAGCCGCACCAAGCCGTCCACAGACGCTTCGCTCTTCGCGCAGTACGCGAGCACCCCGGAGCTCGCGGCTCTTGTGAACGCGATCACGTTCGGCGGCAAGGCCGTCGCCCCGACGACGAACCGCACCGACCTGGTTGGCATCTTCATCCCCGACATGCTTCGGGTTGACCTGTCGACCGGCCCGGCGCGCCTCGCGGCGGGCGGCGCCGAGTTCCCCGCATACCCCGACGACGCCGGCTTCTCGAACCAGAGCGTCTTTGGCGGTGATACCCTCCAGAGCAAGATCCAGGCAGGCTTCGGCGGCGGGGCGGTCGCGGGCGGCTGGCCGAACGGCCGCCGCTACGGTGACGACGTCATCTCGATCGCCATCACGGCCGTGATCAGCGACCTGCGCACCAGCCCGCTCACCATCCGCTCGGCGGCCAATATCGACAACGTCGCCGGAAACGACGCGGTCTACAACAAGGTGTTCCCCTTCGCCGGGACGCCGTTCAACGGCCGCAATTACCAGCATAACCCGGGCGTGGGCCCGATGCCGGTCGTCAACTTCTCTACCCGCGGCCCGATTGGGTCCGCGTCGCCGCTGATCGGCGGCTTCGTGGTCCAGGGCGGAAAGCCGGTCCAGGTTCTTGTCCGTGCCACCGGTCCGAGTCTCGCCAACTACGGCGTCCCGAACCCCGTGGCCGGCACGACGCTGACCGTCTACTCCGGCATGACCGCCGTTGCCAGCAATGCCGGGTGGCAGGCAACCCAGCAGTCCGCCATCCAGGCGACCGGCTATGCGCCGGCCAGCCCGCTTGAGGCGGCGGTGCTCATGACTGCGGCGCCTGGCGCCTACACAGTGGTGGTCGAGGGAACCAACGGCGCGGCTGGCACCGGACTCATCGAGACATTCCTGGTCGAGCCGACCCCGTGAGCCCCTGAGGCGATCGAGCCCAGATTCTCTCTGGAGCGACCCGGGCCTTCAATGGCCCGGGTTTTTTTGCGCTCCTCACCTTCGCGTTCACGGTCCGGGCACAGGCGGGCTCATGCTAGGTCGGGGACAGCCAGAAGGAAGATCTGGAGCCATTCGCCGTCGGCAGCCATCACGCGCCGGTTGAAGGCAATCGTCCGGCCATCGCGCGACCACACCGGACTCAGCGGCGGGTGGGCTTCAGGGGTCGTGAGCGCGCGTTCTTGCCCGAATTTCGCCGAGCCGGGCTTCGCGCCGCAGATCGTGACCACGCCTGCACTGATATAGAGGAGGTACTCTCCGTCGGGGCTCCAGCGCACGCAGCTTTCGATCGGGTCCTTTGCGCGGGTAACCTGTTGGATCAGTCCGCCGTTTGGGGACACCAGGTGCGCCTGCACGACCCCGTTGTCGTCCCGGGCAAGGAAAGCGATATGCGTGCCATCGGGCGAGGAGCGGACCCAGTGCCTGGGCTCGAGCGCCACACCGGGATATTTCCGGCCGGCGGTAAACGTGAGCCTGCGCTGGGCTGTAGTGGCCGGGGGACCCGGAAGCGCGGATTCCGTGCCCTCGAGCGGCCCGTACGTCCCGGGCACGTCGATCCTGTCCGGTATGTCGACGATGAAGACCTCCGCTATCTCGGTCCCATCCGCGGCGCGGACCGTGCCCAGGAAGGCGCGCGCCCGCGTTTGCCACGGTCCGTCTGCCCGATGATAGCCGCGGCTCCCGACCCATGCATCCTCGAAGGCGCGGCTGATCTCGTCGCTGCCCGGCCGCGGGTGGGGCGTGACGCGCGCCACGACGGCGGCGAATAACTCGCCGTCATTGTTCTCCGGGCCAGGGCGAACCTTGACGGGAGGACCAAGGCGAGCGGCCACGCCGATCGTGCGCAGGTTGACCTTGTCCCCGGTGCGCCGCTCGATCTCGGCCATCACCGCGTCGTTGTAGGTGAACCCGATCCACGTTCCATCGGCGCTCCACTCGTGGCGATGCGTGCCGCCGCGCAGGGCGCCGGGAGTGAAGGGCGGGATGACATCTCGGGCGTCCAGGAACCAGATCACGGACGGGGCGCCCGCGCGGGCGCACACGCCGGTCCGCCGCCACATTTCGTACGGGCGCTCGGCGCTTGCCGAGGTCAGGCCCCGGATGAAGGCGACGCACTCCTCCACGGGGTTATAATAAGTCGCCCCGACGCCGGGGCCCCAGGGATGCGCCGGCGACTCGCGGTGAAGCGTCTCGATCGCGCCGGTCTCCGTGTTCACCCGACCTATGGTCGCGCATTCCGCTATCCCGTCGGTCCGCTCATCGTAGGCGATCCAGCGATCGTCGGACGAGAAGTTGTCATTATTGTCGAGCACGTGGTTGCGTGCGTCGTGGGTAAGTTGGCGGGGCATCGAGTTCGGGTCTTCGACGGAGGGATCCGTTTCCAGCGGATACTCCCGGTTTGAGCGGAAGGGAAGTCCATTTGGCCGGCCTACCGGCGACCCGGACAATTATTCTCGAAAGCCCCGGAAGCTGGACTTCTAGTGGGTCCGTGCCACGCAACCCCGGAGGCCGGCCATCCGGCCCGATCCTGCTGATCGCGAGCGGCGACCTGCGCCAATCCGCGAACGAGACCTGCTGGCCCGCCCAGGCGGCCATGGAGCGGAAACTGGGCGCCGCCGTGGCGTCACTCGGCTATCGAGTGAAGCGCGCAAATCCCTATGATGCCAAGCGAAGGCACGGGTTCGTCGCATCGCAGAAGGAGGGCCTGGAAATCTTCGCGCGACTCGACCCTGATGCGCCGCTGATCGTTGCCGAGGCCGTGTGGCAGTATTCCCAGAATGTCCTCGGGGGCCTGCTGACGCACAGGGGCCCCATCCTTACCGTGGCCAACTGGAGCGGGCAGTGGCCCGGCCTCGTGGGGATGCTCAACCTTAACGGCTCGCTGACCAAGGCGGGAGTGAAGTACTCGACCCTCTGGAGCGAGACCTTCGAGGACGAGTTCTTCGTAAGGGGGCTCCGGTCGTGGCTGACGCGCGGTCGGATCTCGCACCGGACGACCCACGTTCATCCGTTTCGCCCGGCCTCGTCGCCTTCGAGGGCGCGCTCCGTCGCCCGCCGCATTGCCGCGGACCTGCGTCGCAGGAAGTCGATCATGGGCATCTTCGACGAGGGATGCATGGGCATGTACAACGCCATCATTCCGGACGAGCTGCTCCACACCTGCGGCGTCATGAAGGAGAGATTGTCGCAGTCCGCGCTGTACCACGCAGCGACCCAGGTTAAGAATGAAGAGGCTGCCCAGGTCTACAAGTGGCTGCTCAGGAAGGGGATGAAGTTCCACTTCGGCACGCGTCCCAGGACCGAGCTCACGAAGGCGCAGGTCATGGACCAGTGCAAAACCTACATTGCCGCGGCGCGCCTGGCGGATGATTTCGGATGCGAGTCGATCGGCATCCAGTACCAGCAGGGACTCAAGGACCTGCTTCCGGCAAGCGACCTTGCCGAGGGCCTGCTGAACAATTCCGACAGGCCGCCGGTCAGGGACGTGAGGGGCCGCGTGATTCGTCCGGGCAAGGCTATCGTCCATTTCAACGAGGTGGACGAGTGCGCGGGGCTGGATGCGCTTCTCACGAACCGGGTCCATGCGGCGCTCGGCCAGCCTGTCGAGACCACGCTGCATGACCTGCGCTGGGGCGACTGGGACCGGAGCGGAACGACCAAGGACTACGTCTGGGTCTTCCTCATTTCAGGAAGCGCCCCGCCCGCGCACCACATTGGCGGCTACGCCGGCACCGACTCGCTTCGCCAGCCACCCATGTATTTCCGGCTGGGAGGGGGAACGGTCCGGGGGATCGCGAAGCCCGGCGAGATCGTGTGGAGCCGGATCTTCGTCGAGGACGGCAAGCTGCACATCGACATCGGGCGCGCCAGGGTGGCGTCGCTGCCAAGGCAGGAGACGGAGCGCCGCTGGAGGGAAACCACCGTCCAGTGGCCGATCATGCATGCGGTGACCTACGGTGTCTCCCGCGACCAGATGATGGCCCGGCACAAGGCGAACCATGTCCAGGTCGCCTATGCACGCTCGGCGGCTTCGGCCGACCTGGCGCTCCATGCCAAGGCCGCGCTTGCGGCCCAACTCGGCATTGCCGTTTGCCTTTGCGGCACGCGGGCCAACGGCGATCCCCTGTAAGCGTCGCCGTTTCTAGGTGGCGGCGACGCTCGGCTTGCCGATGAGGAGGTAAAGGATTCCGGCCGTTCCCGTAAGGGCAGCGGGCAGGAGCAGCATACCGTAGCCGATTCTCCCGAACCCAATGCTTCCGCAGATGCCTCCCACGAAAAACCCCGACAGCAGGACCAAGTAAAGGCCCGTGCGTCGCCGGTCCAGTGACCGGCCCCGGAGAAGCTGACCCGCCACGATGCCCAGGTCGGTGATGATGCCCGTGACATGGGTGGTGCGGATCACGGCGCCGCTGTAGCTTGAAACCATCGCGTTCTGCAGGCCACAGGCGAGGGAGGCGAGGCATTCGCCGCCATAGCGCTCGCGGCTGAAAAACCACCAAGCCGTAAGCAAAGAAAGCGACTCGACCAGCAAGACGACCCCATAGCTGCGGCTGAGACGGAGAAGCCCATGGCCGATGATCAGCGAGCTGAGGGTGCAGCCGATGAAAAACGAGGCTATCACGAGGAATATTTCGAGAGCCTGGGGCAAATTCCCTCCCGCGAGCTCGTCGCCGAGCGATGTCACCGGGCCCGACATGTGGGACAAGCCATGCCGTAGTCCCAGGAAGCCTACGGCATTTATCGAGCCCGCGGTCCACGCCAGCGCAAAGGCGCTGGCGGATATCCACCCGGGAATCGGTTTGGAGAGCACGGCTGCCGATCATCCTCGTTGGCGGGAGCCAAGAGGGCAACCTCGGTGAGTTGCGGCTCTAAGTCGGCTGAAGCCGGTGACGACCGGATTCTTCCACTGATTCCAGGTCAGGAGGATCGTCAGGGATCGAACATCGCATTCGCGTCCCGCGAGCTCAGCGCGCTCTTCGCGAAATCAAAGGTTCCCGCCGCCATCATCTCACGGGCGGCTCCGACGAAAGTTCCCAGGGCAGCCTTCGAAAGCGCGCTGCCGACGCTGATGCGCTTGACCCCCAGGTCGGAAAGCTGGGCGGCGCTGAGCACCATGCCATCAAGGCCCGCCAAGACGTTGACCGGACGGTCAACCGAGCGAACAACGGTGGCGATGTCATCGGAGGCAATGAGTCCGGGCGCATAGAGGACGTCCGCCCCAGCCTCCTGGTACTTCTGGAGGCGGGATATGGTATCGGATAGGTCCTTTCGGCCGTGGAGGAAATTCTCGCAGCGTGCCGTCAGGGTGAAATGAAACGGCAGGCGCCGCACGCTCGCGACCGCCGCCTGGACGCGCTCGCTAGCCAGCGCCACGTCGAAGATCGGCGCTCCCGGGACGCCCGTGGAGTCCTCGATGGAACCCCCGACGATCCCGGTCTCTCCGGCAAGCCGGAAGGTTTCGTCTACAAGCTCCAGCGTGGATCCGAATCCGCTCTCGAGGTCCGCGCTCACGGGAAGGTCGGTCGCACCGGCGATCTGGCGCACATGATTGAGCATGTCCCCGCGCGAGACCGTGCTGTCTCTTAGCCCGATTGAGAAGGCAAAGCCCGCGCTGGTCGTCGCCAGGGCCTTGAATCCCGTCCTCGCCAGGATGCGCGCCGTTCCCACGTCCCAGGGGTTGGGAATGATGAAGGCTCCCGGCTGCCGGTGAAGGTCCAGGAAATGGGCGGCCTTGTCCTGGAGCGTGGGCATCGGGGTCAGGAGGTCGGGGGCATTCCAAGCGTTCCATCGACGATTTCGACAAAATTGCGCTCCTCGCGGAGGATGAGCCGCTTCGATTGCGCCTCGGCGAAGTTTGCCATGGCCTCCGGATCGGTCTTGAGGCGTGCCCGGTAGGCCTCGTAAACCGCAAGGCTGTCGAACGCGATGAGGCCCCACGCAATGTCGTTTGTCCCCTCGCTCGGAAGGAAATAGCCGATCAGGTACCCGCCGTTCTTGGGGATGATGCGGCCCCAGTTTGCGCAGTACTGCCTGAACGCATCGCGCTGGAACGGATCGATTTGGTAGCGTATGATGCAGGTGATCTTCATGGTTTTGTGGGGGACGGTCGCGGTGCCTGGGGGCGATGAACGGCCGAGGAGCACGGACATGAGGTAGATCGCCGCGGCCTTGATCGCGGTGCGTCTTCCCATGCGTGTCATGCTCCATCCCTCATTGTCCCTATCCTCAATTTAGCAATTGTACGGACAGAACACTTCGTCAATAGACGAAGTGTGGATGCGATTGATTCAATTGATGGCGCGGCGTCAAAGATCGCCGCCGCAATCGGCGAACCCGCCCGGGCCAGGATGCTCTATTGCCTTATGGATGACCGCGCCAGGACCAGCACGGAGCTGTCGGCCGTGGCCGACGTCAGCCCGTCCACGGCGAGCGCCCATCTCGACCGCCTGGTGAAGGCGCGCCTCCTGAAGGTGGAGGCCCAGGGCCGCCACCGCTATTACCGGCTGGCGGGAGCGGACGTCGGGCGGATCCTCGAGGGACTCAGTGCCATAGCGGGCGCGTCCCATCCCCGGTTCATTCCGAGCACGCCGAACCGCCTCCGCGTCGCCCGTACCTGCTATGACCATATTGCGGGAACACTCGGGGTGATGCTGCACGACCGTCTCCTTGTGTTGGGTTGGATCATGCCAGCGAGAGAAGGCGATGCCTATGCGGTCTCGGCAAAGGGGGCGGTCGCGCTCCGCAGGCTTGGGATTGATGCCGATGAGCTGGGGAGACATCGCCGCCGGGCCGCGTTTGGCTGCCTTGACTGGAGCGAGCGGCGCCCCCATCTCGGCGGATCGCTCGGGGCGTCGATCCTCGGCATTGCGGTGAACCGCAAGTGGCTTATCCGTGACCTGGAGGGCAGGGGGCTTTCCCCCACCGCCTATGGCCGCCAGGAACTGAAGCGCCATTTTGGGATCGACGCTGCGGGGGGATAAATTCCCGCAAGTCACGGGACGGCGGCGTGAGGGCGACTCTGAGGCCGCGCCGCCCCCAGCAACTAAAATACGATGGACGCTGCGATCCGAACAAGCTCGTCCAACTCGCCAAGAAGGCCTCCCCAGAAGAGGGCGTCGCCCTCCACAGGCATAACGAGATGAGGCATCGCCTTCAGCGAGAAGGCGCCCATCGCCCGCCCAAAATCGCCCTGGGAGAAAAGGCGGCGCAATTCCGCGGCGGCGGCGGACGGCCCGCCTTGCTCGAGGGCCCTGCGCGGGGCGGCCATGGCCTCGATGCCGGCTTCCCCCAGGGCGCGAAGCGAGCCCAGCGACGACGACAGGCTCTCGCGGGACACAGGAGCCGGCTTGGCGAGTCCGTCCAGGAGACGGTGCTTGTCGATGGCCGGGGAACGAACCGATAGATCGGCGGGCGCAACCAAGGTGGCGTTGTCCAGGCGCGCGCCCCGGTCATTCACGTTGACCACGAGGCCGAAGGGCCACTCCGAGAGGCGCCGGTTCAAGGCCCTCAGGTCGCCGATGATATGAGTCGGCAGCTCCTTGCCAAAGTTCCCAGGGACCAAGGGATACTTCTGCTCGAAGTTGAAGCCCGAGGCCGCATAGACCGTGGCATCCGCGGCGCTATTGTGCCGGGAGCTCGGTGAGGCGGGGTCGAGCGCGAGGTCCATCCCGAAGAGATAGATCGGCGAGCAGCCCATGAAACGCGCGATTTCGAGGGCCGTGCTGCCGCAGCTCTCGGTTGCGGACACGTTTGTCTTGGGAAGGCCCTTTGCCGCCAGGAGATCAAGCGTGACCTGCCGGTTTGAGACGAAGTACTGGCGATCCTGTGCGACCGCTTCACCCCATGCAGGCGGGCTCACCCCCGAGAGGATCACGCGCGGCGCAGGCATGTCGGGCGCCAGGCACTTCTCCGGTGTCTTTGCGGCGTCGATCGAGACCGCGAAGTCCGCCGGGATGCCCCGGCGCGCCAGCGCGCGAAGGGCCGAGTCCGCCGAGAAGATGATCCCCTGCCCGGCGACCGCGGCGAGGGCGCCGCACGAGGCGTCGAGCGACGGTCCGGCGCCGCAGACGAATGCGGGTATTCCCTTCAACATCCCCTCCCACGAAGGTGGCAGGCGCCTCTGGGCATACCGGGGGGCATTCAAGAGGACGTGTTTCTGCCAGGTGAATCCATCCTTCTGGCGCGTCTCCCGGGCGCGATGCTGCAGCTCTATGGAGTCGTGGACCTGGCCGAGAATAGCCTTGTAGGCGCTTGCATTGCCCGACGCCGCATCCTTCGTCACGAACACAGACGGGAGGCGGCGCGCATCCCGCGAGATAAGGGCCAGGATAGCCGACGACACCTCGCGCAGGTCGGCGTCCGCCGTGCCCATCACGTGGATAGACTCCCGGGCGATCCCGGGCGGCCGGATCCCCTTGGTCTCGTCATCGACAAACCATAGGAGCGCCTTGTAGGCTCTGAAGTCGGCCTCCGTCTCCCCGCCGAGGCCCCCCACGAGGACGCAGGTGGTGGTGCCGGGAAAATGGCGCTCGAGGAGCATGCCCTGCGCGGGACCGGGAAATCGCGGCCCTGGACCGGGCCGAAGCCCGGGGAGGGTGTCTTGGAGTGTGGGCGTCAAAGATTTGCTCTCCGGTCGAATTGCGGTTGAGAGTGACGCATGGGCCGCCCCGCGGCTCCGGCGCAACCACCCCCATGGACACCCGCCACGCAGCCCTTTTCGCGCTCGCGCTTCCCCTCGCGCTGGCAGCGGGGGAGTACTCGGGCGTGAAGGACCTGGCCGCACGGAGGGCGCCTTGGCTGAGTGATCGGATTATCTTCGAGAAACTTGAGTCCCCGACGGACGTTTTCGAACTGAGCTCGTCGGGGGGACAGGTCGAGATCCGCGCTTCCAGCCCCTCGGCGGCCGCCATGGGTCTCGGGTGGTACCTTAAGTACTACTGCCACAGGTCGATGTCGCACGCCGGCGACAATCTCGCCCCGTTGGCCGACCTCCCGGCGGTCGGCCGACCGGTGCGCATCGAGGCGTCGGCCCGCTATCGCTATGCGCTGAACTACTGCACCTTCAACTACACCATGAGTTTCTACTCATGGTCGGACTGGGACCACGAGCTGGACTGGATGGCGCTGAGCGGCGTGAACCTCATGCTTGTCGCAAACGGCGAGGAGGCGGTCTGGCAGGGCACGCTCCGCAGGCTGGGGTATTCGGACGCCGAGATCGCCGCCTTCATTCCCGGCCCGGCCTACACCGCCTGGTGGCTCATGGGAAACCTGGAGGGCTTCGGAGGGCCCATGAGCCCGGCCATGGTGAAGCGGCGCGCCGACGTGCAGAAGCGGATCATCGCCCGGATGCATACCTTGGGCATCGAGCCCGTGCTCCCGGGATTCTACGGGATGGTCCCGTCGAGCCTGGCCGGCAAGGTGACGGCGCACATCGTGGACCAGGGCAAGTGGAGCACCTTTCACCGGCCGGCAATCCTCGACCCCACGGATCCCGAGTTCCCGCGCATTGCCGGCATCTACTATGACGAGATCAGGAGCCTCTACGGGCCGGATATTCATTTCTTTTCGGGCGATCCCTTTCATGAGGGGGGCGTCATGGCCGGCGTGGACCTGCCGAAGGCGGGCGCGGCAATCCAAGCCGCGATGGACAGCCGGTTTCCCGGTTCGACCTGGGTCCTCCAGGGCTGGCTTGAGAACCCGAAAAAGGAGCTCATCGCCGGGACGGACCGGTCGCGGGTCCTCATCCAGGAGCTCCAGGGCGAGCAGACGCACAACTGGGAGCTGCGCCAGGGCTACGAGGGCACGCCCTTCCTCTGGTGCTGCATCAACAACTTTGGCGAGCGCCCGGGCGTCTTCGGAAAGCTGCAGCGGTTTGCCGACGAGGTCTACCGGGCCCGCCGCAGCGAGTACGGGGGCCTGATGAGGGGCGTCGGCATCATGCCCGAGGGGATCGACAACAACCCCGTCGCGTACGACCTTGCCCTCGAGCTCGGCTGGCACACCGGCCATGTTGACGTGGCCGAGTGGATACGCGGCTACGTCCGGTACCGCTACGGGAGCTCGGATCCCGACATCGACCAGGCATGGGACATCTTCCTTCAGACCGTGTACAGCGGGGCAAATGGCGGAGCCGAGAACGTCCTGTGCGCGTGGCCGGCCTCCCCCGGCAGGCCGGTGAGCACGTGGGGATCGCTCGCGATCGGGTACAACCCGGCGGCGTTCGCGCGCGGCGTCGAGATCTTCTCCCGGGCCAGGGACCGGTTCGGCGCCAGCGAGACCTACCGCCTGGACCTCATCGCCCTGCGGCTCCAGGTGGCCTCGGACGAGGCGATGGGGATATCACGCGCCATAGACCAGGCCCTGAAATCCAGAAACCGCGCGGCCTTTGAGACCGCGGCGGATTCGCTCCTCGAGCTGGGGCGGGAGACGGACCATCTCCTGGGAGCGGATCCCTTCTACCGCCTTCAGACCTACCGTGACCAGGCCGTGCGCTACGGCATGACGCCTGATGAGAAGCGACAATGCCTGCGCAACGAGCTGATGCAGGTGACCTACTGGGGCGGAAATGACGAGGAGCCGAACGAGGATAATGACTACGCCTTCAAGGCCTGGTCGGGCCTCGTCGACACCTACTATCTCAGGCGATGGGAGACCTACCTTGAGCGCGTCAGAGCAGGCTGGGACAAGGGGATCGTGCCCAAGCCCGACTTCTACCGCTTCGAGCACGAATGGGTCGACCGGAACAACGCGGCCCTTTTCGTGCCCTGACCCGCGAACCCTACTCGGTGATGGCGACCTTCGCGGGCGTGCCCCGGGAGCTGTCCGGCGCGACCCAGACGAACAGGGTGCCAGGCTCCGCCACGTCCCTCATGTCGATGTTCCAGAACGAAAGCTCGTCCCTTCCCAGGGTGAAGGAAACGCGCCTGGTCTCGCCCGCCGCCAGGTGCACGCGCCTGAACCCCTTCAGCTCCCGGATAGGACGGGCGACGCTCGTGCCGCGCAGCCTGATATAGAGCTGCGCCGTGTCCGTGCCCTCACGGGAGCCGGTGTTCGTCAGGTCCGCGGTGACGGTCAGATGCGCCTCGCCGCGGTTGAGCGCGGCCGCGCTCACGGACGATGCGTCGACCTGCACGGCGGAATAGCTGAAATTGGTGTACCCGAGCCCGAATCCGAAGGGATACAGCGGCCCGTCCCGCTCGTCGATGTAGCCGGTCACATAGTAGGAGTCGTCGGCATTGGTGTCGGGCACCTGGGGGTCGACCCTCGGCCTGCCCGTGTTCAGGTGGTCGTAGTAGGTCGGAACCTCGCCGACCGAGCGCGGCACGGAGACCGTGAGGCGTCCCGTGGGCTCGACGTCGCCGAACAGGACACGCGCCAGGGCGGGGCCGGCCTCAAGTCCCGGGAACCACGCCTCGAGGATCGCGGGCACGTGCTCCGACGCCCAGGGGAGCGCAAGCGGCCTTCCGCTGAAGACGACCAGCACCACGGGTTTTCCCGCGGCCACGACCTTCTCGAGAAGCGCCTCCTGGTTCCCGGGAAGCCCGAGGCGCGACTTCGACGAGGCCTCGCCCGTGCTGTGGCCGCTTTCGCCGAGGGCGAGGATAACGATGTCCGCATCCTTCGCCGTCGAGACGGCCCTCCTGAACTCGGAATCCGACGTGCCCCCGATATCCATCCCCTTGGCATAAGAGAGCGACATCCGGTCGCGCGCCGCGCGCCGGGTGAGCGCCGACATGAGGGTCACCGCATTGACGGTGTCGGCGGCCCCGGTCCATGAGCCGAGCATGTCGGCCGCGCTGTCCGCAAGCGGCCCGATAAGCGCGACCTTGAGGCCGGGCAAGACTTTGATCGGCAGGAGCGAGCCGTTGCCCGCGTTCTTGTTCGAAAGGAGGACGAAAGATTCCTCAGCCGCTGCTTGGGCAAGCTCCCGGCCCCTGTCCCTCTCGGCGGCGGAAAGGCCGGCCGGCACCGGCACGTAGGGCCTGTCGAACAGGCCGAGCGCGAACTTGACCCGGAGGACCCGGCGGACGGCCTCGTCGAGGCGCGCCACAGGGACCTTGCCGGACCGCACAAGGTCGCCCAGGTGCCGCAGGTAGATCGTGCTCTGCATGTCCATGTCGACGCCCGCCGTGAAGCTCTTGCGCCCGGCCGTTTCCTCGTCGTCGGCGATTCCATGGAGGACGAGCTCCCGGATGCCGGTCCAGTCGCTGACGACGAAGCCCGGGAACTTCCACTCGTCCCGGAGCACCCGGGTCAGGGTGAACGCATTGGCGGTGGATGGCACCCCGTCGATCGCGTTGAACGCGGCCATCAGGGTGCCCGCGCCCTCGTCGACCGCGGCGTGGAAGGGCGGCAGATACACCTCCCTCAGGGTCCGCTCGGATATCTCGGTCGAGTTGTAGTCGCGGCCTCCCTCGGCGGCGCCGTAGCCCACAAAGTGCTTCGCGCAGGCGAGGATCGACGACGGGTCGTCGAGGCGGCTGCCCTGGTAGCCGTCGACGTAGGCCCTCGCGAACGCCGCCCCGAGATAGGGATCCTCCCCCGCGCCCTCCGTGATGCGTCCCCAGCGCGGGTCCCTCGCGATGTCGACCATGGGGGAGAAGGTCCAGCGGACACCCTGCGCCGAGGCCTCCTCGGCGGCGAACCGCGAGGTCTTCTCGACCAGGCCCGGGTCCCAGCTCGCCGAGAGGCCGAGCGGGATCGGAAAGAGGGTATGGAACCCGTGGATCACGTCGTAGCCGAAGAGGATCGGGATGTGCAGCCGCGAATCCTCCACGGCCTCCCTCTGGAACGCGTTCGTCCTTTCCGCCGTCACGGCGTTGAAGAGGCTGCCCACCTGGCCCTTCCTGATCAGCGCGTCCCCGTCCGCGACGACGCGGCCGGGGCCGGTCAGGGTGTCAGAGGCGATCTGGTTGAGCTGGCCGACCTTGTCGTCAACGCTCATGCGGGACATCAGCGCGTCGACGCGCTCCTCGATCTGCGGCGTGTCGAAGCCCGCGCCCGGCGCCGCGCAGATCGGCCCCGGAAGGGCGAGGGCGACCGCCACGGCGAGGGTGGCGCCCGCAAGGCGGCACAGCGTGCCGGCTGCGCTCATCGGGGTTCGGGGCATCGGACCAAGGGTAACCGGCTAAGAGGGATGCGCAAGGGGGGCGGGCTGGCGCCTTCCCATCCGGCGCGCGGCCGCGCGCAGGGGGCGAAGCGAGATCAGGTACACCGCGGGCACCCAGAAGGGCGCCACCGCCGCCCATCCCAGGATCGCGTGCAGGGCGGTGACGCCGAATTCCTGGAAGAACACCCGGGGGTGGTGCGCGAAGAGGGACATCATCTTGGGGATGTCGAGGCTCGAGTGCGCCGTGCGCGCCAGGGTGTCGCCCAGGCGCACGAACGCGACCAGGAGCGGGAAGTAGATGAACGTGCACAGCGCGTTCACGCCCTGGATGATCGGCTGGTTGAGCTTGAGCGCGATGCCCGCCAGCACGCAGAGCGTCGTCGTGGTGCCGAGGATGGGGAACAGCGCCAGCGCGCTGCCCACGGCCAGGCTCAACGCGACCTTGGACGGCGTCACGCCCTGGGTCAGCTGGCGCAGGATCGGGTCCGTGAACCAGCGCTGCCAGAATTTCCGCCGCATGGTGATGACGGGAGGGGACTCGGGGGGCGTGGTCACGCGGGGGTCGTCATCCTGCACGTGTCGCGGGTCACCGCGCGAGGAAACGCTTCTCCCATTCGGGGTGGGGCAGGGGACGCGGGCGGTACTCGCCGAAAAGGGCGTAGCGGGTCTTCGAGACCAGCTTGTAGGCGGCGTCCCTCAGGAATGCAGGGACGAACCTCAGGAGCGCCATGCCGTCCCACGGGGCGCCCATCTCGGAAAACGCGGCGAGGACGCCTGTCGTCCTCAGCAGGTAGGCGCCCTTCTCCCTGTCGTTCCAATCCGGGACGAAGACGAGGCTGTCGAAGTCCTCGGTGGGAAGGCCCCGGGCCCTCAGGAACTCCTGGGCGGGGTCGCTCTGCAGCGGCGCAAAGCGCAGGACCCCCTGGTGGTCATGCCCGAGCATGAAGCGGACGACGCCGTTGCACAGGCTGCATTCGCCGTCGTAGAGGAGCACAGGAACGCGTTCGGCCGGCATTGGAGGGACTAATCCCTACACGCCCCGGACCTCGATGGCAACAGGCTCCGCAGCCCGGAAGAATAGGGTTCGACTGGCGCCGCCGGTCGTCCTTGGCTGGGGGCATGGCCTTACCCCCGGTCCGCGTCGTCCTGTTGTCGCTGTGCGCCAGTCTCTGCCTCGGGGCGGCCTCCACGCCGCTGAACCTCTGGCCCGGGACGGCCCCGGGCGAGAAGGGCGACATCGGCCCGGAGGGGGACGCCACGAAGCCCACCGACGCCATCGAGGCGGGGCGCCCCGTGGCGCACCTCGCCAATGTCTCCGTCCCGACGCTCACGCTCTACAAGGCCCCGGCGGCGGCCGACACCGGGACGACCGTCGTCGTTTTCCCGGGAGGCGGCTATTACATCCTCGCCTACGACCTCGAGGGCACCGAGACCTGCGAGTGGCTGAACTCGATCGGCGTCAACGCGGTGCTCGTCAAGTACCGCGTGCCGCGGCGCGAGCGCGAGGCGCCCTATGCGGTGGCCCTGCAGGACGCCCAGCGGGCTGTTTCCATGGTCCGTTCCCACGCGGCCGAGTGGGGTCTCGACCCCGCCCGCGTCGGCGTGCAGGGCTACTCCGCAGGCGGCAACCTCTGCGCGGTCCTGAGCGCGAGCACGTACCGGGCCTATTCCCGCGTCGACGCGATCGACGACCTCAGCTTCCACCCGGACTTTCAGATCCTGACCTACCCGGCGTACCTCGTCGCCGACGGCACCTACGCGGTCAACCCGGAGGTGGCCGTCTCCGCGAACACGCCCCCGACCTTCCTGGTGATGGCCGAGGACGACCCGGTCCACGTCGAGAACGTCATCGGCTATGCGATGGCGCTGAAGGCCGCCAATATCCCGATGGAGCTCCATGTATACCCCGCGGGGGGCCACGGCTACGGACTCAGGCTGACGAAGGACTTTGTCACGACCTGGCCGGCCCGGGCCGCGGACTGGATGAGGAGCCGGGGCCTGCTCGGGACGAAGTAGGCTCTCACGTTGCCGCCGCGCGGCTGCGCCACGCCTCGAGGAGGCGGGCCGTCGCATCCGGCAGCTCGAACCCCTCGAGCTGGAAGCAGAGGAAGTCCACGTCCGGCGTGAACGATGGCAGGTTCGCACGGTCGTAACCCGACAGGGCCCTGAGCGTGAAGACGAGGGCGACGTGGAAGGCGGGCTGGGCGAGGGCGGGCATGTCCTTGTCGAGGAAGGAGAGGCCCGCCTGGTGATTGAGGGCCGCGAAGACGAGGCACTTGTCCCGGGCGTTCTCCGCGTTCTCCTCGGCCGTCAGCTGCTGGAAGAGGTGCTCGACGTCGAGCGAGGCCAGGTCCGCAACCGAGAGCCCGAACAGCTTTTCCAGGGCGTCGATCACAGTCTGGACCGCCAGGTCGGGATGGCCCTCCTCGCGCTGGCGGGCGATCCCGCGCAGGAACTGCCCGGCCTGCTCAATCAACCTGAGGATGTAGTCGCGCTCCGGCATGCCGCTCATCCTGCAATCGAACCGTTGCGGTGGCAAATCTTGCTGAAATGGATGCACTACGGCTAATTGGCTGCCTTCCCACCGGGGAAGGCAGGAAGCCCCTTCACCAGCAACTCCAGGAGACCCTCCATGAGACACCTCAGATTCCCCCTAGCAGTGGCCCTCGCGGCCCTTTCGGCAATGCCCCTCGCGGCGCAGGAGGCGCGCAAGAGCCCCCACGAGACGATCAACATGCGGCTGGGTCCGGGGCACGGCCCGAATCTCATCACCGTCACGTATGGGCGCCCCTACACGAAGAGCCCGATGACGGGGGAGATACGCAAGATCTGGGGAGGCCTTGTCCCCTGGGGCAAGGCGGACCGCCTCGGGGCGGATGAGGCAACGCTTCTCATCACCCAGCAGGACATCGTGATCGGCAATGCCCTCGTTCCCGCGGGCGCCTACACCTTGTATACCGTCCCCTCGGACACGGGAGCGTCGCTCCTGGGCATCAGCACGCGGATCGGCCAGTGGGGCGTTCCGGTGGACGAGACCCACGACCTGGCGCGCGTCGAGATGAAGAAGGAGGCGCTCGCCGCCCCGGTCGACCAGCTGACCCTCGCCCTCGAGAAGGATCCCGCGGGCGGTGGCACGCTCAAGATCATGTGGGAGAACACCCAGTTCTCGGTGCGGATGGCGCCGAGGCCGCTGGAATTCCCGCAGGTGAGCGCGTCGGAAACCCTGAAGCAGCGCATCGGCCTGACCGACGTCACGGTGGTCTATTCCCGCCCGAGCTCCAAGGGCCGCGTCATGCTCGGCGGCAACAACCCCTACGGGGTCGTGTGGCGCACGGGCGCCAACAATGCGACCCGCATCACCTTCAGCACGCCGGTCACGATCGAGGACAAGCCGGTGGCCGCGGGCGCCTACGAGATGTTCACGATCCCGGGCAAGGACGAGTGGACTTTCATCCTGCAGAACCCCCAGAGGCAATGGGGCGCCTACACCTATGACCCGAAGAACGACGCGCTGCGTGTCACGGTCAAGCCCGAGACCCTGGCTGAGCACATCGAGACCTTCACGATCGATGTCAACGACCTGCGCCAGAATGCCGGGACCCTCGAGCTCCTCTGGGAGAACACCCGGGTGCCCGTCAGGATCGGCGTCGACACGGTCGGCATGCTGGTCCCGAAGATCGAGGCCGTCATGGCCGGGGACGGGAAAAAGCCCTACGACCAGGCCGCCGTGTTCTACGCGGAGAACGGTATCCAGCTCGACAAGGCCGCGGCCTGGATGGACATGGCCATCGCCCAGAATCCCGACGCCTATTACCTTATATACCAGAAGGCCCGCATCCTCGCCAAGGAGGGCGACAAGGCCGGCGCCGAGGCCGCGGCCAGAAAGTCCATGGAGCTTGCCGCGAAGGACAGCGGCCCCGCGAAGGATGAGTACCAACGCCTGAACCAGGCGCTGATCGACGGCCTCAAGTGACGAGGCGCGTCCCCACCTTCCGCGGCCTGCTGCCGTTGAAGGCCCTCGCCCTGGTGGCCGCCGGGGCGGCGGCCACGCTGGGGCGCGCCGCCGACCCCGCCGTCGGCCCGAACCCGGCGGCGATCGCCCAGGAGCTGCGCAGCTTCCAGGAGCTCGGGAGCGTCCTCTACGTCGCGGCGCACCCCGACGACGAGAACACGCAGCTCATCACCTACTTCGCCCGGGGCCGGGACTACCGGACCGCCTACCTCTCGCTGACCCGTGGCGACGGGGGCCAGAACCTCCTTGGGCCCGAGTTCGGCGATCTTCTCGGCGTGATCCGCACCCAGGAGCTGCTCGCCGCACGCGGCCTCGACGGCGGCCAGCAGTTCTTCAGCCGCGCGAGGGACTTCGGGTATTCCAAGGACTACCGCCAGACGCTCACGAAGTGGGACCACCAGGGCGTGCTCGCCGACGTGGTCCGGGTCATCCGCACATTCAGGCCCGACATCATCGTCACGCGCTTTCCGCCCGAGCCGAGCGGGACGCACGGGCACCACACGGCCTCCTCGGCCCTCGCGCTGGAGGCATTCAAGCTCGCGGGGGACCCGA